>JAESFQ010000702.1_pt1 | contig 12301 bp, 9 predicted proteins | sample 9269431 | NCBI WGS metagenome assembly JAESFQ01 (sample SAMN14502588, study PRJNA617103) | algae metagenome | isolation source: Plectolyngbya sp. WJT66-NPBG17 and co-occurring heterotrophs from well... | place: USA: Mojave Desert, Joshua Tree National Park, California | collected 2006-08-06
CGACTCCCCGGTTTTCCTAACTCTTTCATAAATTGAGTCGTAGCTGCCTTCTTCACAGCATTGAACATACCTGAGCTCCTCTCGACCTTGGGTATGGACACGAGTAATAACGCAAGCCCATCTTGTGGTATATCAAGCGACTGCGATAGTCTAGCTGTCCTATTCCCAAAGGCCGTCGTTCTCACGACGTGGGATAATCAAGCTATCGTGCTGTAGAACTGACCTGATAACACGCGATTGCGATGTAACAGACATCGCCAGATATTGACACGTATTTCCATGCGGAGCGTTTAGGGTTGAGACGATGGGGAATTAAGCCTCGCGCCTGGCGATTTAGAAAGGCACCCGGTGGCAGTATATTGTTTGAAAAGGTGTTCCGGGACTAGATATGCTTACAAGTCGGTACAAACGAACGCATGTAGCCTGTATCAAAGGTCATATGCAGAGCTGTTCTGCTTTTGACGGGTGGCTTCCGACAGGCACGTGATCACGCACGTACGCTAACCATCTTGAGGCAAGATCATGACGTAGTAGATCATCGTGTTCTCCTTTCCGAAAGACTGATGGCTGGCGAATTTGCATGCACGCTTATGATGCGTTTATATTAACACACTCCAACCCGGGTACTGCGCGACCATAGGGACCGAGACAAAATGGGTGCTGGTAAGCCTGTTTACGTTGTTGCTAATTCCTATGAGCTGAGCTGAGCTTATGATGCCCCTCACTCAAACTCTCGAACATCCAAAGGAGGTCCTTCTATTTTACGCCAGCGAAACGACCGTGTCCACCTTCGCAGTGTGTTGCATTCCTGCTCGATTGAAGAATCCACCTCGGTATACGCCACCGCCAGGCTACACCATCGACCTTGGCCTAGAAATCCACCGCGGTATGCAGCAACACCAGGTTACGCATCGTCTTAGTCCGCAAAGTCCCAATACGCCTTATCCAACTCCGCCTGTATTCCCTCGATTAATCGCACCTCGTACGGCTGGACTTTGAACAAGCGCGGTCCGCCTACACACGGATTGGAACAATCGCACGTAAGCGATGCACCCGTCACGCTCGCCCGAATTTGCCGTTTAAACGTCCTAATAGTGGCCGTGTGATCAATGCTCTTGTCGTTGAGGAGCCCAGCCCAGTAGTCGCGCCCGGAGTTCTTGATACATCCGCTGAGGGTATATTTGACTCCCTTGGACACCTTGAGGGCATCTAGAGCATCCCATGCATGGATGAAGAACAGATCGATCCATTTCTTTTGGCATGAATGTGGCCCAATCCAAGGACATTCGGCCAGCTTGTGCTCTGGACTGATGAAGCGGAAATCGATAGTGTCGAGATTCTCTAGGTGGGCCAAGGTGGATATGTCGAACGGAAATGGAGCAGCCATGCGCAGCGGTTGCGTTGGGACTGGCCAAATGCCAACGAACCCAAGGTAATCCCTTGCGCTCATCTCCAGCTGTATCTTTCTTAGAAAGCCAACAGGAGTTGCTACGGACCTTAGTTTCTGCCACACCAAATTTGGCGACGTCGAGGGACCAGTGCTGTACATGTCCGATGTGCGGAGCGTTGTGAATCGCTTTATACTATCGCGATTGGCGACTTGGGTTGCTTCTGCCTGTATTCGTCGACTGACGCGCATGATGGCCATGTTAGGACGCTGGATATCGGGATCGCGGTTGCGTCCTACGCGGTTGGGATCTCCGAATGAAAGACCAGTTCCAAGGACCAGCTTCGGCGTACCATCACGTTGTGTAACAACATCGGGGATGATGACTGGTCCGACAACTTGAAGGTAGATGGCTTCACGCATCTCTAGAGGCAGTTCCAGGAACCGAAAAACTCGTCCGGTACCTTCCCACCACAAGCGCTGCTCGTCGTACTGCATGTCGGGAAACCTCATCGCCCACATGTCGTCGTTGGGGGTGCAGTACGTATCGCGAATCCAGAAAGTTGCTTCGCGCTCGATTTTGTTGGCCCTGCCGAATTCAACGATAGTCAGAGTATCGACCGTTATCGGTATATCGTTTCCAGGTTGTATCTCTATCGCGATGGTGCGGGCATAGCCGTCAGATCTCAACGGCTCGGTAAAGGTGTACCAGTCGTTGTAAAAAGCGGCTGTGTCGCGCCCGGCAGTCCTGCGGACAGCGTGGATATCATCGGCGTCTGCCTGAGATACCACAAGGAGCTCTTGTTGATGCTTGTAGTAGTGGCTGTACTGCGATAGAAACGAGAAGTTGGTTTTGCGCTCCTGTTGTACGAAGTTGTGAAGTGCAGCGATGACAAGGCTGGGAAGTTGTTGTGTTGTGTCGCTCTCGCTTCTGCGCTCGTCTCCGCGTTGTCTTTTTGGCATACTCACATCGATAGTACCAATGTGTAAGGATAGGGAAGTAGCCTTCAGCGTCGAACTTATCTCTTCCATAGTTGCGGTGACTGGTTGTAGGTGAGACTGCTTGTGATTTGGCGCCAAGGGCGTACATGCCCGTACCAAGGTTCATCATGTGCAGGTGCACACTGCGCTGCGTCATCAGTCGCGCTAGTCTCCATCCGGACTAGATAGCAGTCGCACTCGTGAAAGTCAACGGTTGAAGCAGAATCTAGCACCGTCCAGGTGTCGATGTGTAAGTGAGATACACTATCGCTGCTCATTTGGAGTGAATTCGCAAAATCATGAACAAGCTTGCCGACTATATGGACTTGTTCTGTATCCTCTATCACCCACACCTCGTCTTATCGGTCTACGCAATGGTACTGCAGGCATGCACAGTTAGTTAGTCAACCGAAATCATTCCACGTGCAGATACGGCTAGCTCATTTGATCCAGATACATGTGGTGAAGGCGAGAAACAATGCAATGCTCACACGTGTTGTGTCACAAAGGCAGGGCGTGATGTAGTAAAGAATCATGTAAGAATTGATTTTGCGATCGCTATGCTGATGCTAGACTCATAAGTCGTAAGAAACAAAGCACCTATCCAAGGGCTTCTCGGTATATATACAAGTCGTCATGTCCTAGCGACTACGCGTAAGACTGAGCGGAGCAGGTAAAGGGACTTCGTACAGCACCAGAGTTGTACTGGGTGATGATGTCCTCGACCGACGCATAGGTACCCGCACCAAGAACAACAAGTCCAATGATGAAGACGATGGAGTTGAGGATGCTCAAGGCGATGTTCTTGGCGTTTGCATTCCACTTGCCCTCTTTGACGAGCTGGAACCAGAAGAGTGCGGGCCAGTAGAATGTGAATCCGGAGATGAAGAGCGAGGAAATCAGACCCAGAAGTGCGTTGAAGAAGGGAATGGCCTCGGCAATGATCCATCCAATGACTGTAACGATGCTGATGAGTCCAACCCAGACACCCCAGCCCTTGGCATCCTTGACGAAGCGGATCGTCGAGGTAGGGAACATACGGTCCATGATGTAGCGGCATACTACTGTGCCGTTGATGGAACCGGAGATGAAGATGACAGGGAGCGCGATACCGAAGGCGATGCGGGAGACAGTGCTACCAGCGGAGAGAAGAGCGGGTGACTTGACGTCCTGGCCAATGAAAGCGTAGATGAGAGCACCAGTCATGGTGTAGATGAAGATCTCAATCAAACCTAGGGCCCAAATGGACTTGACGTAGTCCCTGGGTGTGTGCATCTCAGACATGAATGAGAACTGGCAGACGGCGAACGAGTACGCGAAGATGATGTTCGTAGTGGCCAAGAAGGCCTGGTAGAATGTAGTTCCGGGTTGAGGCCACGCAGACCAGTTGACTGCGCTCAATCCTCCTGGAGCGTCATGTGCCTGGATACCAGTCGCGATGATGGTGATCAAGATGGCGGCGATGATACTAACAAAGTCGATGTAACCCAAGAAGGCGAAGTCGTGGAATGTGGGTGGCAGAGCAAGAACCAACAAGATGATCATAGATACAACACCCCATACGAGCGCACAGGTGGTGTAGTTTCCAATGATGTTGATGAAGGCGATTGTTCCGGTAAGCGCGTGTGATCCGACCAGCAAGATGAGGAAAAGCGCGAACATGACACCAGTGAGTTCCTTTCCGAAGCGACCCCAGATGATTTCGACGGCATCCGAGTAGTGGTTGACATGCGGGTAGCGCATCTTAACCTGACCGACAACGTAGGATGTGTAGATTGCAACAAGGCCGAGACCAACGCACATGATGACACCAGGCACCATGCCCAGGGTAGCAAACGCGCTAGGAATACTGAGGGAACCAAGGGCGATGGCTTCGACGATCAAGCATACTGTAAGTTGCTTCCAGCCAAGACGGTGAAACTTCTCCGATCCCTCCTGGACAGTGGTAGTCTTGTCGACGGGCATCATGAGTTCGGGGTCGCTCTTCTTGCCCTCAGACGAAAGATCATCCAGGCGGTAGGTCGGCGGTGCAGCGTAATGCCGCGCGGGAATGCCAGTGTTGACACCGTTGGAGGCGTATTGGGGCTCAGGGTTGCCCGTTGTCAACCCGTTGGTGTGTGGTACTTCCTGCATATTGGAAGATAGCGGATGCAAATTTCAATATTTGATTTGAAGGACAGTTGGGTGAAGTCGTGATGGAGTCGAAAGTTGAAGGGCCTTTGCGACTTTTTGGTGTTTGGCGCCTGCTGGTGAGCTAGTTTGCCCGGTATCCCAAAAGCAGCAGTTGCAGTGTAGGTCACAGGTCCAGTAGTCGGAATCGGCAAGACGGCGGTGGGTGATATCGACTGGCTGTGACGTACCGTGGGACCGGTGAAAAGGGAGTAAGTTGGTAGCAGCACGCAAGAATAACCCTTCTCTCATGGCCAGCGGCTACACTTGTATCTTATATCAAAGGGCCTTATCTCTTCGCATGTTCTGTGTTTGTAATAGAATGTTACAAGCGGCCTTCCCCCGCGCGCTCTCAGCATGCTGGGCGACCGATGTTGACCGAAAGCTGGCTGTCGAGGGCCTTAGCGACCTTCGGTCCATTTCTCGTATCGTACCAGTCCATGGTGCGTGCAGTGCGCAGCGTTGCTCTCCTAGTGGCGTTTGTAATGATGCGGTCCACATAGTGCGTCGCAGTTGACGTAAAATTTTCTCTTTTTTACGTGTTTTGAGTAGTGAACCCTGGGACGTGCTTGATGTGACATCGCCTCAATCCTTACCAGGTGACATCACGGCGCATCGTGCACTCGGCTCGAGGATAAGAGAGCCGCTGTGCTCACACGACCAACTGGAGATGGCGGATAAGCACTTGGACTGCGTTGTGACGACGACAGCGGCGTCATATAGGGCTGGGTTGTGGCTGCATTGGGGGCGGCGACAAGCATTTAGGGCCGCGCCATCCCGGGCCTCGGCGGGGCTTGTAGATTAACCGAACAGGTACCGGCGCAAACTCTGACTAAGGCTCCTCCGATGCTTCCCGTCGACTACGCTCAGCCCGGTAATGCACGACACGGAGCTCGGGAATTCGCTTCTGGGCGCGTTGCATCTTGGCTTCTGTATGGGTTATAGTAGGTACTGCGTGACCGCGGCATATCTTTGAACCAGGGTTTTGTGGAGTGCATTGCCGAACTTTGCGCCCACCAATGATACGAGGAACGAATGTTATTTGCTTGGACATGGCTACCTGCTTACCCCAGGATCTCAAGAGCCTTGAAGGACACCGTGGGATGTCGTACGATTGCCGAACTGCCGTGGGATCCCAAGAGAGGAACAATAAGAGTAATGACGCCGAGGACATGTACTTTGGAAAGTTACTGCAATGAATGCATCGGGCACTGGTCCTATTCGTATGCCCTCCGGCTCTGGGACCGTACGGCATGCTACAGCCGTTGTCGGAAGCTACCTGAGGCCGCGGCCTCTGTACGCCATGCAAACCAACTACGCCGCCGCCTTGAGAAACTCGTCTACTACATGCGGGTCGGTCTCGACCTCTTGGGCACCTCTGCTTCGCCGGCTCTCCCAAGTCTCGCTCACGTGGGCGTCTTCTGCCGTCGACTCGGGTGTGAAAACAAAGATACGATGCTCACCTGAAAGGGAGTTAGCTTACACTGCAGACTAGATATAGAGGCAGACTGACAGTTCTTCCATGCCGTGCCTAGCATCGGGTCTTCAACCTCCCAGTCCTCAGTGAGGAAGTGAGCAAATGCGCCATGAGTGACAACCACTACCTGCGCCTCAGGCCTTTGGTATAGCCAGTTCCTGAGATCAGAAGCACGCTTAGAGATCGCACGCTTCTCGTACGCCCAATAGTCTTGCTGAAAAACGTGTTAGTAAGCATGCACGCTGATGTCAAACCGGGAGATCGACCAACCTTGGAGTTCCAGCCCGCTGTCACCGCAGATGCATCAATTTTGTTGATGTCAAAGTCAAGCTCACCCTGTGGGAATAGCTTCGGTAGAAACACTTGCACTTCCTCTGCAGTATCTGCGATTCCGACATCGCACCCAATGTTGCTGACTTCTTGCAAGGCTGGCAGCAATATGAACGGAACCTCTTTCCGCGATAGTACGGGTCCAAAACTCAGCGCCGCGGTCTGGATGGTTCGGCGAAGGGGCGACGCAAAAACTACGTCTATCTCCCCATGATACTGGAATGCCGAACTGAGCGTGCGACATTGCTCCTTGCCTTTCGCTGTCAAAACAGCATCACGAATGCTGTAATCGCGCTGCGGGCAATTAGTATAAAAACTGTAGGCATTTTTCTTCAGAGTCTTAGTCTTACGGTTGCGTTGTGTTCTCCCTGCGCATGGCGGACGACATGAATCTTTGGAGGCATCGTGTTGTTGGTGTCGAGGGTTGCTGAGTCTGCAATGTACGCTTGGTGGCGGGGCTTGCCGATTGAGTCACTAAATGCTATCGTGCAGTGGCGAATCTGAGATTGACCAGTTGAAAATTGGTCGCAGTCGAGCCTTTCGAAGTCTTCTTACGTCAAATCTCAGCAGCTCTGTCGACGACTCTTCTTTATCGCTTTATGCTGTCTAGTTGCTCTGCGCTGTGTTCTTACTTGTACACATAACCACATCTAGTCCCCAGAGGAAGGTTAGCCGAGTGACACAGTCAGGCCACCAACGCTAGACCGCATTCGGAACCGTGTCTGTCGTTGAAGCTTCTGTGATGGACACCGACTGTGAATCCATCGTCAATGTCGAGTACCGAAGACTCGACACGGTGATTACTTTTAGGCGGAGCGTTTGACGTCTGCGATATGACGTCGTCGAGTGTTTCGTTGATCCAGAACCCCAGCCAACTGCTGACACGCTCCTTCTTTGAGCCTCTTGTCATCGCCTAGCTCTTCCAAATGAAGCGATTACCATGGCTGTATTCGCATGAAAGTAGCTTCGTACAGGGCGTACAGAGCTAATGATATGTGAATAGTATCAACAGATGCGACTGAGGACTGATTGAAGAGGGCGGGGCGGGATTGCCCAACGATGCCATGAAGAGCATGTCGGCCGTGCATAGCAAAACCCGTTCGTGCTGCATTGCTGGTATCGACGTTCGTGACATACGAGACTGCTGCGGGACTCCCTTTTGCGACGCGGTGGTGGATGTTTGGTGTTGTAATGGAGTTGCTATGTTTAGGCATGCGTGATGATACCCCCAGCTCCGGTTAGCGGCTTCCTGCGGACATTTGAAGTACGTGCCGCCACCTGGGCACATGAATCCAGCATCCTTCCTTCAGCGCACCCTATTCGCTCGAACAGAGTTCCCTTCACCGACATTTATTCTTGACGCGATACAATTGACGCGATGTTTGCACTTGCCTTTGAGTTAACCGCGGCCCTTGTCGATCGCGACACGAACGCCTTCCACGTTGAGCCTCCGCACGACCGTTGTGTATCGAACACTGTTCGATGTTCTTGAATTTTGAGTCACTAGGTAACTCTAGAGCTCATTGTCATAGCTTCTCGGCCTTGACAATGTTATGTTGTTTGTTCAAACGGCGTATACACTCTGCTTCGCATCAACAGCTCCCTGTCGCACGCATCCGCTGTACATGAGGAGAAGGAACAGCCTTCTGTTGGCATTTCGACCCCCGACGGATCAGAGTCCTAACCCCATGGCGCATTATATTATACATGCATTCTTGACCATAGCCTACTGTGTAGACGTGCCATGGTCAACCCATTCGGTCGTGCCTGGCCATCTGGCGTTCCCTTCCCGATCGTGCTTGCCAATGCACGTTTTTGGGCAAGCTGGCGCATCGGATCCGCAAAAGACCCCGCAACACTAGCGCGAGCAATCTCATCCACCATCCAAAAGCCTCATCATTATCTTAGACATCCTCAATGAGTTTGTAAACTTTAACAGGTCCTCCAGCATGTCGGACCAAGAGCCGACTGTCCTTATCATAGGCGCTGGTACATTTGGCGCGTCTACAGCCTATCATCTAAGCAAGCAATACAAGGATACATCGCGCATAACTATTATCGACCGTTGGGATATCAATGCATCACTCGGGCAAAAGCAAGCAGCAGCTATCGACACCAATCGCATTATTCGTACTGACTACGAATCGCACCTCTACTGCAATCTTGCCAATGAAGCTATTCATTTTTGGTTCTGGAGCATAGCGGTTCAAGGCCACTTTCACAAGACCGGTTGGGTTGTATTAGACAAAAAAGATGGCGGCTTTGGCGATGCAATCAGAAAGACATTTTGTGAGAGAGGGGGTGACTACACGCGCGATCTAGAGCCAGAAGAGTTGGACAAGTACGCTGTGACAAAAGGCATCAAGAGCGAACAATATGGAAAGGGCTACTTCAATCGCGAAGCGGGTTGGTGCGACGCAGAAAAAGCAACGCAGAGCTTTACGAAGGTTGCACTAGAGTTGGGCGTCAAGAGGGTGACCGGAGACGTGCAAGAGTTGTTACTTGGTGCCGACCAGCGCAGCCTAGCAGGTGTAAGGTTAAAAGACGGCCGAGTTGTAAAAGCCGACAAAATCGTGTTAGCAGCAGGAGCATGGACAAGCTCCCTGATGTCACCACTCGAAGATATCCTAAAGATCCGAGAGCAAGACCGCATCGAGCGCCAGATCACCGCTGTAGGCCGGGTATCTGCATATTACACACTGAACGAAGGAGATACTCAAGGCATGATCGACGAAGCAATACCTGTGATCGTCATTGGTGGAGAGGTGGACATCATTCCACCTTCGCAGCCAAACCGAACGCTAAAGATCAATGATCTCAAGACGGAGATTATCAACAAGGTCACTACCCCTTCTGGACACAGCATTACCGTGCCATCACGAAGGAATCAGAACGATGTCCCCAAAAAACTGAAGCGTGAAAGCGAACAGGTCATGCACAATGCTATGCCGGAGTGGACTCGCAGCAGAAGGCCAGACCGATGGCGAATTTGTTACGACGCCGTCACGCCCACTGAAGATTGGCTAATGTGTCAGCATCCTCATCAACAGCTCGCCAATTTATACCTCGCCGTCGGTGGCAGCTTCCACTCATACAAGTAAGTGACTCTAGACTCAATGTATCCTATGTGATTGGAGATTATGATGCTGACAACCTCCACAGATTCCTTCCTGTCGCCGGCGCGTACATGTGCAACGTACTGGTGGGTAAAAGCAACGGCGAGGAAAAGGATACTGCCTGGAAGTGGAAGAATGCCGAAGAACTACAGTGCCGCAAGGGTAAAGAGTTTGGCGAAAACCCAAGGAATTGCGATAAGAGAGAGTTGAGTCAATATGAGGAAGGTGTATCATCGAAGTTATAATCGCTAAGAGGCGCTTTGAACCACATGCTACTAAAGCTACACAACAAACATCTACTCGGTCGCTTCGCATACTTCAATGTTTTTATTACTCGCTCAAACACTCCTCTCACAAGTTCGGTTATATCTCAAGGTCAGTTAATATTTTCTTTGCTGTTGTTCATTCGCTTTGGTTTCTTGACCCTCCTCATTCGTGTCGTTGGCGACGAAACGGTTGTGAGTGGATGCCAAGAGTGTAAAAGTTTCGTTGTCTTCGATTTGTTTTCCCGCGGCTAGGAGTCTTATCTAAAATTGATACAAGTGAAAAGGAGATGACGCACCGTTAGTGGCGTAATCCGTCAGGCAACTCTTACGGCGTATCGAGGCGCAACAGCGCTAGCATGATAATCCACATACTGTCGGCTTATGACCAGTCTCTGCACAGACTCCAATACCCGGTCTTGGTATCAGCGACCGCCCAACCTGCAGACACACCAAACCAGTCGAGAGGCTCTGATAATTTGACACCCCTCTTCACCTTACTGTCCAAGCAATGTCGTCCGCCCAGCACGCGGCCAGTGTCGACAAAGGCCTCACTAGAGATAGTAGCATTACTAAGCTTACCAAACCGTCCTGTGGGGTTGTGCTCGAGAACGACTTCAACGCCATCGAGGACGAAAACTTTATCGAAGACGAGGAGTTTATTGAGGACCAAGAACTCGTTGACAGCTATGAATTCGCTGAAGCTGATTACCATTCGTACACTGATGTCGCATCCTCTGCCACGGCCAGCTCACACACCACAGACTGTGAGCTCTCGGAGCGCGAGGACGAGAGAGTTGTAGCCTCCAAGGATCATGGTATCAAGAAAAACGATGATGGGGACGAGTCTAAGAACGAATGTATCAGTGAAACTGGGGATAAAGTGGCCGCTATTGTCAATGACAGTGATGACAAGGGTGTTCGTAACGAGGTGCTGGACAAATTCAAGGTAAGCCATTTTTTGCGTCAACCGTTTCAGAACATTAACAGATAACAGGCTAAGCGGCTCGGAAGCTGGCTTTCAGTCTACGCATCTGGTCTTGCGAGGTCAGTCAGAATACTATGGCGAAGAAAACCCGGTCAGCGGCAATCGTAGCATCGAACGAAGTTCAAACGAAACGGAAGGCATGTAGAGAAGGCGACCTACTGTCTGCCGATTCTTGTTCACAATCTGCAGCGGCGAGCACGGACGTGAACATGACGCGATGTCATTATGCTAAGGAGTAGATCATGGAACCAAAACGTCAATTGACTGCTGCATATCACGTTATCTAGGCACCTACTCTCGCTCAAGCACTAACCCAGTTCCTATTACGGAATAAGGCAATAGTCCGCCTAAAGTGAACCCCAGTCTCTCTACAATCAAACAAGGTTTCATACACTCAGAATGACGGAGCCAACTAACATGTCTCAACCACAGCAACCTCAAACAAACGACATAACCAGCCAAGAAGATTCCTTCATCGAGCCTGTCAGTGGAAAGAAAGTCATCATTCTGCCCAATGACCCTGCGTCGAAGAAACCCGAAAATGAGTTCGTTCTCGTCCATACTGCCAAAGTAGCTGCCATCGAAGTGAGTAAACCATCCTATTCGTAGTTAAGCCCTTCACATATACTGAGACTTGCACCCAGAACATGAGCGTCCTCGATCTCCTCGTCTACTACGGCAACATCCTCGCTATCGAAACCAAATCTAAACGCTACTCCGGCCCCCAATGGGATGCGCTCATCGAGGGCCTCGACACGCTACGCGTCTGCTCCGAGATCTTCTCCGCCAACCCCAACAAGCTATCCAAGATCCTCGAATACATGCAGGCACTAGTACCGCGATACAAGCGTACTCTTTTCGCCGTAATTGCCGCCCTGTTCGAGAAGTCTGACTGGATGCGCTTCGAGCGTGAGGCTATCAGGAACGAGGAGTTTGAGATCTCGGCTGTTATTTGGGCGTTGAAGATTGGTCCCAAGGGTCTTGCAATGGGTAGGGTGAAGGGCAAGACGGAGATTGAGACGTTGCTTGCGGCGGAGGAGGCGTGGGTTGCGTCGCATGAAGATACGGCTGAGTATGATGCGAAGAAGAAGGCGTTGAAACAGTTTGCTGCAGGAGTGGTTCAGTGGGGTAACAGCGCGGCTGGGCTCTTCTCCGCCAAGCAGGATATGAGTGGCATATGATGGCTGAGAAGTTAAGGAGAATCATTGGGCAGAGGAACTATAGACTTCCTGGTGCTGATCATGTAGGACGATTGAACGACAGAGGCAGCGGATTTGACTAATAGGGGCTTGCAAGGGGTCATTTACGGTACCGATGATTGCCTTGATTGGGTAAGCTGGTAGTATCAAGTCTTCTTTCTGCTTGAAGTCAGTTTGCGGCCAGGCGATCGCAGTCGCTTGCAGCTAACGAAGATATCCATACTACATATCATCTGAGCCTAACCAACGATTCTCTCCTAATATTGACTTACCAAATTCGTGTATGCGAATGACTGATACCTAGTCATCTGTACGCTGTGGTGTGCGGTGCACATTCATTCCTCCTTCCCTTTTAGGATGAAAGCCCAAATCTATGCGCCCCTGGCAGATT
>JAESFQ010000703.1_pt1 | contig 12277 bp, 10 predicted proteins | sample 9269431 | NCBI WGS metagenome assembly JAESFQ01 (sample SAMN14502588, study PRJNA617103) | algae metagenome | isolation source: Plectolyngbya sp. WJT66-NPBG17 and co-occurring heterotrophs from well... | place: USA: Mojave Desert, Joshua Tree National Park, California | collected 2006-08-06
TCCATCTCTATAGCATAGAAGCTTTCGCGTTAGGTAGAGTCGTTCATTGCACTGCGTCTCGAAGCTGTATGATGGCTGCATTGGGAACTTTGCGGTTGCGGTTGCGGTTGCGGTTGCGGTTGCGGTGCTAGGTGTGTTCGTTGACATGAGCCAAACGTTGGTATTCCAGAGTCCTTGGCAAAAGTGTCACACAGCCACAGATCCACAAATCCACAGATTCACCGCTCGTTACGAACATAGTGTGGCACACGATACACCTGACGTTGTATTAGCTTAGTATCACGGAAGCTCGTCAAGATCTGCCGCTGAGGCTCGTTGCACTTGGCACATATTCTCATTGGTGCGGAGAAACTTCCGGAATATCTCTGATGGACAACAGTGCATTGGTCATGTTCCTGCAAATCTGTGCGGGAGGGAAACAAGTGCTTAGATCTAGAGTCCATCTCGGGTTTCTCGTTAACAGACAATGGTCAGTACAAGGCTTACGTGGCAGCCCTCCGTAGTGGGAAAACAGCACAATGGCCGATCAATTGATGAACCTACTAACTAGGTAAGCAAAAGAAGAGGAGACCGAAGAGTGTAGTGCACCCAGAATAGAACCAGAAAGCAGGATACCATAATAGGACTGCAAGTTGAAGTTGTCCTCCTTGCCATGTTCTCGGTGTGGGAAGCTATGCGAATAGGATTGCGCGGGGTGAGGTGCGGCTGATTGCACAGCCCATGAAATTGCAGGGCGTCTCACCCAGAGATACTCAGGCCATGCCGGCTTCGGGCTCATCACCACGTCGAAAGTGTCCGACCTACAAGCTTGTGAGTTGTAAGAGCGTCAAGAATGTGGTCAAGTGCGATGCGTTATGACAGATCATCTAGCACGAACAACAGGTGCCACCCCATCCTGCAAGCGGTAAGCTGCCTGACAAATCGATGAGTTTAACATGTGAAAGCCGCTCGCTTAACTAATGTTTTGGCTAGCCGGGGACCATAAAGAGGGGATTCTTCTCTTTGTTGGCGCTGGCGTTTAGGACCAACAACAAGCCCTGGGCTGGCTGCTTAACAGACGTTAGTGTGTCGTTGCAGTCGTCAGAGATCTTTCATACTTCGAGCATCATGCGCGCACTCATCCGCACACAGCCTGACCATACCCTTTCCTTGGACCCTTCACATCCAGAGCCTACAACTGCCGACTCGCCGAACTGCTATATCATCCAAACCAAAACCACAGCCTTGACTCGAGGCGAACTCACCTGGCCCGAGCCACTCGAACCAGACATTCCGGTTCCAGGCTATGACTTCGCAGGCATTGTCATCGCTGCACCGACTACCTCTGTAGAGAGGGCCTTCCAGCCCGGCTCGGAAGTATACGGGTTCACCTTTCCATTCAGCAGGAAAGGGAACGCCAGGGAGATTACTGTGGTAGACGAACGAGGAATCACGCTTAAGCCAAAGACTCTGAGCTGGGAGGAAGCTGCAAGTGTTCCGTTGAGCGCTCTTACTGCATGGCAGGGCCTGTTCGTTCACGGGAGAATGAGCCCCCCGGGAACATCGAGCAACGCCGAGAAAAAAGTACTGATCACGGCAGCGTCTGGCGGTGTGGGAATCTGGGCGGTGCAGCTCGCGCACCTAGCTGGAATAGAAGTTGTCGGCACCTGCGGCCCGTCCAACATGGGCTTTATCTTGGGTCTTGGAGCGGACACAGTACTGGATTACACCAAGACCGACCTAGTGGACTGGATGGGCGAAGATCAAGAGAAGCGCCGCTTCGATGTAGTCCTGGATTGTATTGGCGGTAAAACGCTTACGGAAGCTTGGAAACTGGTAAAGAAGAACGGAATCGTGGTAAGCGTTGCCGAGCCACCTGATCTGAAGCGGCCCGGAGCCGGTGTCGCTGAAGGCGTGAACGGAGTCTGGTTTGTTGTTGAAGCAGACCGCGGCCAGCTAGGCAGTATAACGGAACTGATTGAGCAGAGGAAATGCAAGTGTCAGGTAGACCGAGTGTATGAGCTCGAGGAATGGCGGGAAGCGTTTGGGAGACTTGAGGGAGGTCATGCGCGGGGGAAGGTGGTTCTGAGGATGCGACAAGTATGAAGTAAACGTTTCGCCTGTCTCAAGGATGTGCCCGTTCGAGCCACCACCTCCTTTGCTCCCACCGCCAGCAGCCGAGATGGACGGCAGCTTGTCGAGGTTAAGCTTGAATCAGTCCCACGACGTCGTAATGGCTATGGGAAAGTAGCCTCCAATCATCTGGTCGTACCCGCACAGCCCGCTGTTGATGTGGCCTATGCCCTCGAGCTTCTTGCACACCTCGCCATCGTCGCTCTTGAACGGATGATCGATCGTCGTCTCAAAGGGGACGTTCGTGTGGTTGCCGCCGTTGTCGCCGATGTGAATGTCAAAAGTGATGCGATTCTTGTTGGCCTCGACTTGTCCTTCTTTCAAGGACGCGCCGTTGATGTCGACTGCGCCGCCGTTTCCGCTTTGGCCACCTTGTCATCCGTTGCCACCTTGTCCTCCGGCAGCGCCATGATTGTAGTCCAAGACACTAACAAACTCGTCTCTTTCAAATTTTGGGTTGACCTCGCTGGGCAGTTCATGTCGGAACCCGTTGCCGCCAGCACCGCCATTCTCGCCAGGGCCGCCCTTTCCGCAGTTGGCTTTGACAACGATCCTCCCGGTCTCCTGGTCTGTTAGGTTGAAAGATCCCCCGGAATAAGAACTGCCTGCATGGTTACCGTCGATACCCGTCCGTTGCGAACGTTTAGCCTTGCCGCTCTCGGCCCTTTTCTGCGAGTCCTTCGGCTGGAATGGATACGCGCTTGGTTGGGCATCTGCACCCTTGCGGTTCGTCTCGCGGTCCGCCTTATTCTTGACTTCTTCGGAGAGTGGAGGTATGTCTAGCTTTGGGACGCTGAACGTAACGTCGCGTTTTGAGCCTGCAATGATTGCGGTACCGCAGACGATTGAGATTTACTAAGCTTACTGTGAAAGCGGGGCGCCCCCGAGGCACGCAAGAGTGAAGACCAACAACCGAGGCAGCGCTGTCTTAACTAGGTATTACAACCAGCCGTAACGGTTATGGCATCCTTCTTCCTTAACTTCAATACCCAGAATGACGATATGAATACGCTATACTAAGAGCAAGACCCGGAATCAAACTGCCATAATGCCTCGCCAAGCTGGAGCCCACTCATTGGAAGCCCATCCTACGTCGCAACAAGATCCACAAGCCATTGAACTAGAAAACCTATCACCGGCAGCAGCAACGTTCTCGGACCAAACAACAACTAGCTCTCCAATTGACGGCGGTCATGAAGCATGGCGTCTCCTTCTCTCCGCCTTCGTGTTCGAATCGCTTCTCTGGGGATTCCCACTGTCTTTTGGTGTGTTTCAGGAGTACTACACCTCTATCCCCGAATTTCGCAACAGTCGCTACATATCCATCGTCGGGACCACTGCGTCTGGTATCTCGTACCTCGGTGCCCCACTCGTCATACCGTTCATCCGCCGATGGTCGAGATATAGAACGCAGATGATCCTCATCGGATGGCCGCTATGTATTATCGGTCTCGTAGCAGGATCCTTTGCGAATTCTCTAGGGACCTTGGTCTTAACATAGGGAGTACTGTATGGCATTGGCTTCATCATCTTCTACTATCCAATCCTGTCGATGGTGGACGAGTACTGGGTCCGCCGGCGCGGTATGGCATATGGAATTCTCTGCAGCGCATCTGGAGTCAGTGGCGCATTGACGCCGTTTGCTCTCCAAGCACTGCTCCATAAGTACGGACACAGGACAACATTGAGAGGTGTAGCAGTGTTTCTGTTCGTTTTGACGGGACCACTCATCCCTCTGCTCAAAGGTCGGCCAGGTCAACAGCAGAACGTCGCGCTTAGAACGGACTGGACCTTTCTGCGAACACGCCTCTTCTGGATTTACAGCATCAGCAATCTGCTCATGGGCCTCGGCTACTTCTTTCCTGCACTCTTCCTACCCTCCTATGCGAGCGCGATTGGCCTCAGCACGTCGAAAGGCGTGCTTCTACTTGCGCTCATGAGCGTCGCTCAGGTTGCCGGCCAATTCACGTTTGGGTATTGCTCTGACAAAAGGACCTCGGTAAACGTACTCATCACGATATTGGCATTCATTGCAGCGATTGCAGCACTGAGCGCTTGGGGACTTGCGCGTTCAATTGCACCCCTGGTTCTGTTTGCACTGCTCTATGGGTTCTTCGGCGCTGGATATACGGCCATGTGGGCGAGAATGGTGACTGCCGTTAGCGAAGAGCCGTCTGCCGCACAAGCTATATTTGGGATGTTCAACTTTGGCAAAGGCGTCGGTAATATTGCTGCAGGTCCGATCAGTGCCGGCTTGCTGAGGTGGTCAAGTGGTGACGAAGGATATGGGCTTGGAACGTACAAGGCTGTTGTGTTATTCACTGGGATATGTTTGCTGCTCAGCGCTGGGAGCTTGGTCACCGTTCACATCAAGCCGAAGATGTAGCCATTGCGCGAACAGACGCCTCGAAGAGAACGTAGACCCGGATATCATGTGCTTTGGTTTCTAGAGCGAGCCTGTACGCTCCTATGTAGTATGTCTGCACGATTGTAGCTGCAAAGGGTAGCCGCTGTAGGGTACGATTTCGACGGAATACTACGCTGAGTTGCTATCTAGCTACGAGAGGGCTATACATACTAGCTCTGGAACCATGTTCGCGTAAACGCATAGCCGAAACCAGCTCAGATGCGAGAGCCTAAAACCTAACAGCTAAGTTCCTACCCCGCGCCGCAGCTATCGACTTCGCTACCGAACCAACTCAACTCGCACCAGCATCACCATGATAACGGGCATCCATCACATCAACCTAGTGGTGCCTCCGTCAACTTTGCAACTAGCCAAGGACTTCTACGCGGGAACCCTCGGTCTCACACCGCGTACCGTACCGCATCTACAACGCGAAACGCTCGCATGGTTCGACATTGGTAGCTCAGGGCAGCAAGTCCACATCGCGATCGGAAAGCCGGAAGACTTTGCTCATTCCTCGTCGCGCCATCCATGTTTCAGAGTCGGGAGTGTGGAAGCGCTGAACGAGCTGAGAGTGAGGGTATGGGAGCATTACGAACGAGGTGGGGAGGCAGCGCCGTTAGAAGCAGATAGGCCTGGTACGAAGAACAGCGGGGCTGAGGGTGTCGAGTATCCAACGAGATTCTTTGCGCGGGACTTTGCAGGAAATCGGTTGGAGTTTAGTGTGTGATAAGGGTGGCAATGAGAATGACATTTGACTTCGCTCCAACGCCAAAACAATGCTATCATCAACACGAGTCTACGTGAGGGTGGAACTAGTTCAACTTCTCGTCTCAAATCCACAGCATAGCAGCGGCCAGTCCGATGATAACATCGCGTAGATGCACACCCAACATACCCGCACCGCCCTTGGCATTCAGCTCGACGACTGCGCCGGGAAAGTTGCAGGTCAACTTACCCGGTTGTTCTTCTCTTCTGCCATACATGCTATCCCTTTGCGCGCCATTCGGGCATGAAAACCCTAGCTGCGCAGGGCAACTGCGCACGATATCAAAGCACATGTCCTCGCAGGGTTTTAGCTCTTTGTACGGACCAGGTCGGATGTCCTCGTCAATAAATGGGTTGCGGGATCGGTTGAAGGCAGCGCTATTATTAAAGCCTGGTGGCATGTCCGGTATAGAGCCGTTGGCAAAGGGCGTCTGTATATTACGTGGTACGAGGAAGGAGTCGTTTGCCGTCCAGTCTTCGCATCGAGGTATCAGGACCATGCACAGCCAGTTTTTATAATTCCTTGCGCAGTCGTCGCACGTTTGTGCTAGCGAGTATTGCGCCTCGGGTTTCGCATCGCAGGCAACCTGCGCCAGAGATTTATTGAAGTTGCTGTAGTATTCGCGGGCTCGCTTGTCGTAGATATCGGCCAGACCTGAGTCGTTGAGTTTGAACTTTGTGTTAGAGGGTACGGCATAGGCGACGGTATCGCAGAAGTCGAGATCGAAGAGCACTTGGCAGGAATCGTCTTGATATGGTGTTAGCATGTTCGTCAAGATGACTGTCCGGTTCACTTACCAGCTTTGGTAGTCCAATTGAACGCCTGGAAGACTTTTCCTCCACCTCTTGTTGTGCCCACGCCAGGTATGTCGAGTGGTTCTTGGCTGCCCTCAATGACCACAAAACCATTGTATGTCTTTGCACGTTGCAGATTCCTGACGTGAAATTGACTCCTGGGCAGGTTATCGTTACCACTGAACTTGGTCGTGATGTTAGTGTCGATGGTGAAGTTTCTCGTCGTATTCACGTTGAACTGCTCCTTGAGCGCGCAGTACGAGCGTTCCAGCCCTGTGATTGGAGTCCATTCGTCGTCCGGGAAAGCGTACATGTGGAAAGGGTTCTGCTCTCTCCATTTGTTGACATCCTCCGTCTTGTTTGAGTCGCCCAAGTCGTATGTGATGAACAATGCAGACTCGCTATCGGTATCGATCATGTAGAGGAAAGGCTGGGTTTCGTCGTAATCATGGTAGGGCCCATCAGTGCTTGCCGCGAGTTCGAATTGCCAGCTACCAAACCAGTCCTCTTCAAGCTTCGGCGCTCCGATGCCAATGTAAACATCCGAGGTGGCGTTGAGTTCAAATCTAGCATAGCCACCATCGAAAAGTACGCCCGTTATGTTGGTCAGGGTATCTTGCGTCGCGTCTGGGCCTGGTAGTTTGTTCCGTGGCGATGTAGAGACGTACATGACCAGCTGCGGGTGGTTCTTCATTGCCTCGGTTGCGTTTCCGTTCGGCATGGGTTGACGGCAGGTGTTGGCCGTGAGCCAGACACGACTACTACCAGATTGTCGCTCTTCCAGCCCTTGAGCCGCCTTGTCAGCTGTGTTGCCTTCTTCTCTACCCACTACGACATCCTCCAATCCAGCCTCGCTAGAAGCATTCTCCGTTCCCCGTGCTTCCAGAGCACCCAAGGGAACGTCAGAAGCACTCCTCAAGCGCAGTTGACCTTTCTCAAACACGAAGTGCATTGTCTCTTCTGGATTGATATCCTTCTCCATTTTCTCGTTGTTGTTCAGTTTGTCCGACACGTCCGTCTGCCGCCCGATCAAGCTCCGGTCGAGATAAGCAAAGTCTGGCTCATAGCCGTCGATCTCTCCCCGATCGAACCCCTCGACTTCGGTATGTGACACATCTCTATTGGTGAAGGAGTGAAGCACAGGGTTGTCAAGGACGTCGTGATCGGGTATCGCAAGGACTTCGGTGGCGTGCACGATGGGTAGAGAAGACGTCCATATCGCGATGCAGGCGCTAGTAGCGACGAGATATACGAGCAGTCTCGACTGCAAAGGTGAAAGCATGGGGCGTTGCATTGCCCTCTCTGCTGCTTATCTATGGAACCGGGGCCGCATGAGTGTGTGATGGGCGCAAAGGGTGCGCGATAGGGTAAACGAGCGTCGGGCGGTTGCACGTCTGGGACAAAGCGATGCGCGCAATTGATGAGCAAGTTTAGTGCGTCAAAGGGTGGATGAGGAGGATTGGTGGGGCGCAGGCTGTCGGGGATGCTGTAGCGCAAGGGTCGCGAAGTGAGCATCAGCCGTTGTGCCCTGCCAAGACATGTGGCTTCCCGTTTCCGCCGTCAACCCCCACGTCCGTGGATGTACATGAGGAGAGATTCAGATACGACACCATATTACAGAGACACTCATCAAGCATGTATTCGACTGGTTATTTATGTTCATGATTGGAGAACGAATGCTACATCGCTGATGAAAGAGCGAGATGCAATCGCGGCTATGTACAGTACATCCTTCTCAGGATTTACAATTTGACAAACGTTGGTTGAAGATATCATATGCCCTAAACGGTGATCATCTACGCAAGAGCGGGGTTAGCATTCTTCAACAACATCTCAAAGTAACCCTGGAACCAGGTGCCGGCCTCGGGCGCAGGCTTGAAGGCGGAAGCCTTGCCGCAGAAGCCGTCGTAGCGGGCAGCAGATTGGTCAGAGGTACCGTCAGACTACATGGTCGTTAGCATTCATAATGTCAAGAACATGTCCAAAACAATATCACGTACCTCGCCACCGGGCTTGACCCAGACAAAAGCGTCGACGAGCGCGTTGTCGGTGTTGGTAGTAGGACGAATACCGAAGCCAGCGCCCATTACATTGCACCAGTCTCCCCAAGCTTGCTGGCCGGTAGGCTGCTTACCGCTGCGACCAGTATCGACGATAAAGCGGGCTGGGAATCCTTCAGCGCGGAGCAGAGGAGCGAAGGCATTGATGTAGCGCTCCTCGTCGCAGTTCTTGCTTCCTTGAGTGATGGCAGGGCAAGTGCCGATGCGGAAGGCGTTGTAGTTGCTGACGTTGGTTACAATGCCACGGACAGCACGGGGCGAGCCAGCCGCCTTGTAGACCTCAGCGTAAAGCTTTGCGGCCGGGCCAATGTTGGCATCCCAACCTAGCCAGCCAGCATGGCCTCCATCGAGGTACATGTCGACATTGGGGAAGTTGAGTTTCCTGATAGCATAGGCGGTGAGGTCCTTGTAGTAGGGGGCAGCGCGCGAGCACTTCTGTACGCCCATATTGGTGACCATATTGGCCAGGGAGTCGGGCTCTATGGCAAGGTTGATCTTGACGTCGGGGTACTTTTGGATGATGGCGGCAATCTTGTCAATGTACTGGGTCTTGTACTTCTCTACACCACCATCATCAATCTTGAGCTCGCCGTTGGAGGCAAGCGCTGCGCAGTCACGGTCGGGCAAGTCGTAGACGACAAAAGTACCCATCAACTTCGCACCTGCGGCGTTCTTTGCCTTGATGTCTGCCAGGTAGGTGTCCATGGTGGGCACTTTAGCCATCGTGTCCATCCATACGAATGAACCAACCTTGGCTACGGCAGAAGCAGCGGGCTTCAGAGACGCAGGAAGTGAGGGCATGGCTAGGGTGTATACCTCGGACGAATAGTATGGGTTGGCGTAAAAGTCTCTGCCAGCGAAAGGGTTTCCTGTTGCTGCTGGAGCGGCGGTCGTAGTGACGCGGGTGCTGGTCGTGGTGGCACGAGTGCTGGTCGTGGCGGCACGAGTGCTAGTCGTAGCCCTCGTTGTGGTCGTAGCCCTGGAGGTCGCTTGAGGCAAGGCCTGAGCCACGCCAGCTGCGAGCGCAGCAGTAAAGAGAAGGTTGTACAGCATAGTGGCCGAAGAAGAGACTGTGAGATGGAGTGCGTAAAGAATGATTATGCTGGCATAAAGACATATTTGTATGCTTGAGTTCAATCCTGGTACTGGCGATTGTGATGTCTTCATCAATACCCAAATTACTTCAGCCGGTGTGAGTGTCCGTGATGCCGCCGTTGATAGGTTTCATGACTTCCCCAGACTAAGTTTCGGTCATTTGATATGTCCAAGTGGTACCTGCGCCCCCGGATCTTCTCGAAGCCCGCAAAGAACGTGCAGCCATATGACTCGGCCCGCCTCCACATTTGATGAAGATGTATTGCTGGGGACGTGCTACCAACGGGTACTAGGCAATGTACTCCGGCTGTCAAACAGGGTCCCAGGTCTGTCAACCGGTGGCTCTCTGTGGAGTCGAAGCTTGGATTGATTTGTCGCCTGCTGAACGAACGCAGGACTGAGGCTGACTGGAGGCGACCGGGTACTAGATCGTCTTGACTTCATCTATGAAGGTTGTCGCGCTCATGGCTGTCGGTCTTTGCAGCCACAATGGTACTTAGCGCGACTGTAAACATGGAGGGAGGTGTGATGTGGTTGGGCACAGTCGACTGAGCGAGGGCCGAGCTCGGCTGCTTTGGGCCACTAGCGCGCCTTGACACAGGCCTTCTCGTTGCCTTTCCACTGGGGCACCCTCCTTGAACCCCAATGTCATTGCCATGATGCTATTCCAACATTCTTTGTCGTCGCGACGTCGAGACTGTAATACGAGGCGAGTACCTATAACCTGGTTCAGTATATGAATACAGGGCTCGGTGCTGGCTTGCGAAGTTGTGTTTCCCGGTTGACACCGGACGAATTAATCTATTGTGCTGCGGCAGGTATATTGCTCGCGCTGTCAACCCAGGGGTCATATGACGTTGCGGCGATTTGCCAGTGGCATCCGCAGACTTGTAGTGAGCAAGTTCTTGATCATTTCATTGCATATGATCAACATTGAGCAACAGGTGTGCCTGACATGTACCATTAATATTACATGATAACTATAACGTGTTTCATAAGCGAGTCGCCACCCCAAGCGAGTCGCCACCCCTTAACTAGCGCACTACCAGCGCAGAACAATTGCGCAATGCGCAATACACTTAGTAAAAATTGTAATAAGTTAATTTATTCTTTAGACTTATCACTATCCTCAGCATTATTAATTTCTACTTTACAGGTGCGGGAGTTGTGTTCTTTTTTACTACAACGTCTACAGTGCCTTGCGCCGCGCACCTTGCGCGCAGGCTCTTCGCCAGCATCACGCTCTCTACTCTCTCTCTTAGCGATTAAGTCTTGTACTTCCCCTACTATTAGGGTCTTCTCTGTCTGAATATACTTTCGTTTTCTTAACTAACGCTTTGTAAGCTTGTTAATTGCGCTTTGCATACGCGCCTATCCCTCCTGCAACAACACTATATTATGTGCAATCTGCTGCGCGCCTTTACTTAGCTGCCTAATCTTTTTATCTAATAAGCTTATAGAGAACCTATAACGGTTTTGCATTCTCTGTTAAATAAACGTAGACTGCGCCTTAATCTTGCGCGCATTGCGCGGTGTCTGCGCCTTCTATGCGCTCTGCTCTAGTAGTAATAGTGCTAGAGTCTGCAACCTCACGTTAAGCTTTAATAGAATAGCTTCTAGATTATGTAGGACTAGTCTAGCACCTCTAAAGCCTGCCTTAATATTCTCTACTATTAAAGATTGTTTAAAAGCTAGCTTAAATGCTTAGAGAAAGAATTTCTTGCTAACGAAATTAACGCGGTTGCGTGCTAAGGCTAAGATCTAGTCGCTATACCTGCGCTTTAACGGCGCGAAGCAACTAACGTTAAGAGGTTGTAATAGGTGCGATAAATGCAGAGGCATGTAGCGAAGAATAATATTCTTCTTCTTGCAAAGATTCTGGAATTCGAGCGAGCTATAGCTCTTATAGCTATTAATTATAAGCAGTTAGTACGCACCTACAGCGCGTGACTTTGTATGCTTATTAAAGTGCTCTAACTAGGCAAGAGCAAGCTAGTTGTTCGTCTAGCTATTAGGGCTTACTTTAAGAATCTAATCGCGCGGTAAGTCCTTAAACTAAACGTTAATAAGCACGCTACCCGCAAAGACAACAAAGAGTAGGAGCAAGTAGCCCGCAGCTCCTACGCCTTAGATAATAGTAACCTACTTACGGTTACCTAGCTAGATCTTCTTCTTTCTTCTAGCTACTTCTAAACTAGTAATTACTATTGTAAAGGTGTAGAGTGGAGTTAAAGCATGATACCCACGTTGGTGTAGGACTTAGGAGGATTGGAGCTTAAAGCGCCAAATGAGTGGACGTATTGGTAAGAAGAAGTCTTATTATAGAGGAATTTTCTGTGTAGGTGCGTGGTTACTAGTGCGAGGGTCCTCTCTGATGGTGTTGAAGTCCATCTTGTATCGCCGAAATCTAGCGTTGAGCGCGGACCGACTCTTGCCCGGGGAGCTACACCCCTGGCACCGGCACACTATCTATAATAAAATCTTACCTATTATAAAGCTAGTCTTATTAAAGTTGTAGATGTCGCTGTCTACGATCCTCTATTTCTGTTTTGTCTTCTGTTGTTACAGGGTAACAAGAAAGATCTCTTCTTAATGCAGGCCGCATGGTAAGAGACTATCGGGCGACCACATTAAAAGACAATGATCGGTGCGGGGCACTGATTACGTGATTGGTATCCTGCTAAGAGGGACCATCCCGCTAAGGAAGAGATAGCACGGTATGAGGGGATGGCAGGACATTACAACTATCCCTCGGATTACTGCAGCCGAAGGGATGGCAGTGATGGTAGGACCGAAGACAATAGGTATAAGAGTGTGTTGGATCTTATTATTACACTCGTTGTAGTTAACTCTTAATAGTTTATCTCTTACACAGATTGTTAACTAGTTATTCTATCTTATATAGAATTGGATTGTCTTTATTACTCTGTTAATCTACGATAACTTCTTTCCACACGAATCGCTAGACAAACCGCACGGGCTACCGCTTTAGTCTACCTCGCCTTAGTACGGACCGAGCCTAGAGAAGTACAGCCTAACC
>JAESFQ010000704.1_pt1 | contig 12262 bp, 14 predicted proteins | sample 9269431 | NCBI WGS metagenome assembly JAESFQ01 (sample SAMN14502588, study PRJNA617103) | algae metagenome | isolation source: Plectolyngbya sp. WJT66-NPBG17 and co-occurring heterotrophs from well... | place: USA: Mojave Desert, Joshua Tree National Park, California | collected 2006-08-06
ACCGGCGAGGTCATCCCGATGAAAGCCGACTTTGGAACGGAAACGCAAATGGGCCGCACATTCCTGTGCAAGCCTTTATCCTCATTCCAATGCCAGAAGAAGTGAGAATTGAAGAACAGCGGCAGCAGCAGAAGCTCTGAGCAAGCCGGATTTGCCAACCTCTTCTGTTTCAAGTGGACCTTGACATTCATGGCTCCAGTGGATTTACCCTGATCCTTCAGCCAGAAGGGCGAGACGAGCATGAAGCAATCCTATTCTAGTAAGCGCCTCATGTGGACGCGCTGCTGTGCCTCCCCCATGCGTTTCATCTCCGAACCGAGCAAATTCTATGAGGAGTGAAGTACGTGAGCCTACACCCGGCTTGTTCGCAGAGCGGCAGAGCCGTGTTATCGTCCAGTGTTCATCCCTTCGCTTCCGTTGTCTAGCATTCCAAGGTAGTACCTTGCATTCGACTACTACTGCTGGGTTTTCAAACTAACACTCGTCCAATCTTCGTTGCCTATTCCTCTCGATATGGCTCGCCTGGTAGCATGCGCAGTGGTCACTGGACTGATTGCACGCGTGTCTGGTCTCATGGAGTTCATCAACCCACCACCCTTTGGAACGATTGGCGACTTGAGCAACAGCCCAAAGTATGAGGAAGGCGAGACAGTGAACGTTGTTTGGACGCCAGGCGAAGAAGGGGGTGCTGTCTCGTTGTGTCTATACCAACAGAATGAAACGGACGGAATGTGGTTTGGAGATATGGAGTACCTCACACGTATGAAAGATCCCCCTTCTTACTAGTGCTGCCTGTCAGCAAGCTAACTTTGGAAAACAGAGAACGCTCTGGAGATCACGAAATACAACTGGCTTGTCGGAACGAGAAAGAACCTCACACTGTCAAGGCTCTTCTACCTCAGCGTTTTCCAAGAAGGCAAAGGTCCGTCAGACTCGAACAGCCACTACTTCTGGATCGAAGAAAATCGCGTTGAAGAGGCGGCCTCATCATCGTCTGTGGTGATTTCCCCTACATCGACATCAGAACAGTCATCCATTGCAGCACCGACCTCAACGCCGAATTCAACACCAACAAACGCGAAGACACCAGTTGTCGAATCAAGCGCACCATCAACGAGCGTTCCGACCAGCAATGTCACAGACGTACCGAACCCCGCCGGCCAGAAAACCTCAACAGAAACTTTTCCGATGGGTGCCAAGATAGGTCTCGGTGTAGGAATACCTGTCGCTCTTGCACTAGGGCTCGTAGCGGGGTGGCTCCTTTTCCGTCGTCGCAAGAAGAGAGATGGCGTAGCACAAGAACTTCCGGCCGTCGAGACTGAACAGTACAAGCACTATCAGAACGGGAATTACTATAACGCAAGCATGAGCGAAGCGCCGCTAAAGTCTCCAGTGGAGATGGGTCAGACACCGTACGCTCGAGGTTACAACGGATGGGGAGGCGAACCACAGGAAAAACTTGAAAACTCACCTATGCCTCCTGCACGGTACGAGATGTGAGCTGGCTTCTCCAAAGTATTGTACAACCAAGCAATCTTTGCTTGAGATACGACTCTATGTAATGATACGTACTGTTCAGAGCCATTACCTGCTAGGGCTCATCCAAAGGTGCTGGGGCAGTGACTAGGGAAGGGGTAATAGGCTGAGGCATGAAGAGGCGCAATGTATGATATGTGAGAATAAGGCAGAAGGGAAGAGGGAACTGTGTTTCCACGTAGGAGGAAACAATAATGATAGGATAATACTGTGGGTTGTACGACAGGTGTCCGCTGGAGCGGATACATCGACGCACCAAAGAACAGATACACGATCGCGGTTAGCATCATACTTTTTATTCTTTGTGGAAAGTGGCCTTCTGCACGACCAAGTTGGGGCCTAAGATGTCGAAAGTGCAAAGAAGATCAAGTGTCAAGAGTCTTGTTAAAGCTGACACCCCAACCCGCAAAATCCCGGCTCACCTGATTCGTCCATGCGCTTTCCACCTGCCAAGCCCAGCATTCCCGCGCCTCGTCACTTTCTGTCTCCAACAACGCACCTCAGACCACACCCACACCCGCGCGACCGTACCCCTGCGAAACCGCCCAAGATGTCTGTCTCATCCTTTGGCCACCATGGCAAGACGCCCGCTGCTGTCGTAAGTTCATCCTTGGTGCCATTGGGAGGCGAGGAAGGATGGTTCTGGTTGCGATGACGAAAGAAGAAGCTAATGTCTGGCGACAGAGCATGCGCAGCCCGTACAAGGCTTACAGGAGTCCTTTCGGTCCTCAGTATGTGTTTTTCGATTTTGCAATTGTCTGGAGATGCGCGGTGGGCGAATGGGGAGTGGATTGAGGGTTGTTGTGGGAAGGTGTGGGAAGAGGAGGGTATTTTGCGACGCCCGCACGAACAGCGATACGGGCATTGGAGGATGATATGAATTATCGAGGCATACGAACAAGAGGAGGAACACCACAACACATACCCACACCCGCGCCCACCCTCCACACGATACACGCACGTAGCAACCCTCGAAGCTTGAAGAAGCTAACACACCGCTCACAGATATACCATCCCCAAGAACTACCACGGCATCACCCTCAACATGGCTGCCAAGTACGGCGTCCTCGCCGCCGGTTTCGGCGGTGTAGCCGGCTTCTTCGCCCTCTTCTTCTTCGCCGAAGTCCCCAAGGTCCGCGACGACATCATGAAGAAGATTCCGGTGCTAGACAAGTTCTTCACCCACGAGATACCGCCTGAGGATAATCCTTTCTGAGCTCTCCCCTCGATGCACGGGGGGTTGGAAGGATGGAATGTACAATATGGGGACAATTGGCATTGGCAATAGATGTTAGTGGCTGCGTCTGCGAAAGGAAATTAGACCGCTTTTGTCTTTGTCTGCTATGGTGTTGGGAGTGACGGTGACGATGATTCCCGTGATTTGAAGTCTGTGTAGTGATCATGCGCTTTTTCGCTTCGAGGGCTTGGCTTCAGCTGATGATGCATAACAGCGCAGGTTGGACAGCTGCGACGACGACGCTCGCACAGCGCCAACCTCTTCACAGACCGATGGAGTCTCCCAGCGCCCTGCCGTCGGCGTTAACCGGTGTGATGGATTACAGCCATGTCTGCCAACTTTGCGAGCAGTTCATCTCCTCGGATGTATCGGACGAGCTGAAGTGGGGCGGAGCAGAGTTCATGCATTACTCCACTGGTACAGAACTGAAGACCTCGGCACAAGGAAGGTGTCATCTCTGTATTCTGCTTGTACAGGCACTCGAGAATAGCCGTCGACCGACCACAGACACGGAGCTTCCAGAACGGCAGATACTTCTGCGATACCTCGCTCCAACATTAGAACATGAGTATTTCCAGATCGATGTCCATGTTCAACCAGAGAGCGTAGCAACTGCTGGCAAACACGACCACGGAGCACTTACAGACGTGACCACCAGTCAGGGCTATGGTCAAGAGTTCCGAGAGGCTGGCCCACGTATAGCGGCTTACTGCAAAAGCATGACGGGGGAGGATCAGCTCTGGATCTCCTGGATTGAAGACGTACCGACCTATTTCATAAACACCGCAGAAGTTTCGGCGGATGCTTACTTCGCCAAAGCGCTTCCCTACTACCATGGCTCTCTCGTGCTGCAAGTTGTAAACAGTATGTCTCCAATCAAAATACAAACCTTTTGATATCTATCAGGCGATCTGACTTTTATCGCAGACAGTGTTGACGAGGTTCTCCGTTGGTCGAATAGACTGGTGGATTCGTCAACTGACTCTACGTCCACCCGCGCCATGGCGTTACTCTGGCTGCACTATTGTCTCGGGGGACACCTGAAATGCCAGTCGTATCAGTCCGTCGAAGCGACGCTTCCTACACGTGTAGTCGATGTAGGAGATAAGGAGGAGACGCAAGTGCCATACTTGTTTGTTCCCCATGAACCGACGCAAGCCAAGTATTTGACGTTGAGCCACTGTTGGGGAGGGTCGCGAGATTTCATCACCACAACGAACAACATCGAAGTCATGCGGGCAGGTTTCAGGCTGCCCGATATACCAAAAACCTTCGCAGATGCCGTACAAATCACGCGGGAGCTTGGGTTTCGGTATCTGTGGATTGATAGTCTTTGCATTGTGCAAGATTGTCCAGATGACTGGAGATCCGAATCAGCCAAAATGGGCGCCTACTACAGATCTTCTGTCATGACCATTGCCGCCGCAGACTCTGTCGATACGCACTCGGGCTGTTTTCGCGAAAGAGATGGTCTAAAACACAAACCGTGCACGATCTGGGCCAGTGCTCTCGCCAGTATCTGTGGCGGTGTACCAAAGGCAGTGTATGCATTCAACAAGGATCCGGTCTGGCACAAAAGCTCACTCGTCTCACGTGGTTGGGTACTCCAAGAGGAACTGCTGTCAGCTCGCACGCTCTTCTACGGCAAGAACGGCATCTCGTGGAGGTGCGTGACCACTGAATGCGCAGAGCATATACCACATGCAGTGAACGGTCGTCCTCCAGAAGAGACACTACATGATGTGCGATACTTGGACACCTACAAACTTGGCATCATCGGTTATGACGGGGCAGACTTACACAAAGTCTGGCCAAGGATAGTCGAAGATTTTAGCCGACGGAAACTCAGCTTCGAAAAAGACCGGTTGATCGCTATCAGCGGTATTGCGACAGAGTTCGCGCAGGCTACAGGTGACCAATACCTAGCCGGAATCTGGCGCCGGAACTTATGGAGAGGCTTGACCTGGAGTGTTTGCGCTCCTGGCTCACCTCTGTTTGGTGGGAGCACTAGCCAGTATGGCCCTCCAGGGCGTCGACCGGACGCGTTTACGGGTATTCAACTCCCACTCGTTGACTAGACTTCTACTGACTTTGATAGCACCGTCTTGGTCATGGGCCGGTGTCGCCGGCAATATCAAGTACTTTCACCTGTTCCCAGAAGAGAACGACGAAGACCTTAAAACCAATCTCAAAGTGCTGGAGTGCAAGGCTGATCCTAGTGAGCCGTCGACAATCTCTTCCACTTACTCCGGGACCCTCCAGTTGCAAGGCGTTTTCCAGGAGGCTGAGCCATGCCTTTGGGACGATAAGCTCGAGTACCCCTTGATACAATGGGGTACTCCCGTCTTTACCAAAGACGTCCCAGAAGAGTACAATGGGAAACTGCGAGCTCTGAATGAGCTCTTGGGCAACGGATTTCCTTTCGCTACGAGGGAAGTTAGTACTGCACAACTTGGTGACTTTGGCATTCCTAATATCCCCAAACCCTCAAAGGTTGCATCCGACGACGACAACGACGACGACGGCTTCTCGACTATGGACTATACCCTCGCTGACTCTGCAGGCGAAGGATCATTGAATAACATTATCGCAGATCGACTTGACGCTGCTGGAGAGCCTGTCAAAGGTCACAGCCTCAGGGATCCGGTGTCCGGAGTACAAGTCGGCTTCTGGGCTCCGGACATCATCGAGGCTGATCAAGCTCAAGAGTGCAAGCCAAATCCGATCACGTTCCTAGCACTCTGCAAGAAGACGGAGTATGTCTTCGCGCTCGGAATAGTGCCTGTAGCGCCTGGAAGTAAGCAGTATCGACGAGTTGGCCTGGGCATCTGGAACTGGCTTGCATTCTACTGCTCTGGTGGAAAGCCTAAGGAAGGTACCTTCGAGATCGTATAAGGGCGCTGCGTGGACTGCGGGTCTCTGGGTAACGTGCAGAGTGCAGTTAGTTGCTTGTCGCATTAGCTGTCCGCAGACGCAAAAGTTGGTGTTTGTTACGTTATCAGATCGCGTCCTTTATCTAGAGTGCGTTCGTGATGATGTGTTGACACCCAGTTTCTGACAAGTCAATGGCTTGCATTAAGAGGAGTATATAGGCAAGTGTGGGTATCATTAAAAGAGTAGTCCAAGTCTAGTATAGCCTCTACTAGTAACAAAAAGGGTCGTAAAACAAGAGTAGAATTAACGTATTTTTAGCTAGGAGGAAGCTTAGGCTATGCCTTGCAGCTTAGTATTAAAGTTTACCTAGCAAGATAGCTCTTCTCGAAATGAATAGGCGACAACAATACCCTGCCTGCGTTGGTAGAATTGCAATACAACAACTAGAGCTTGTTAGTCGCGACGACGAAGTAACTAAGTGTTGCAAAGGCTCAAGATGACACAATGACTTGCAGTGTGCTCCATCTCGCCTTGATGAGCCATCCACTTAAACAACACGTTATCTCATCAGCTCCTCTGCCGAGATGAGAATTCGCCACTCAGAGGTCCAAACATATTGGTCATTGCTTCATTTTCGCGTGACTCTCTCACATCAATCAAGATGCTATCATATACCCTCTATCACAAGCCGCTTTGGCTTCTCACTAAGATCTCAATTGAGATCTAGTTCGTCGGCAACCTTCCCACAACCTCGGCCATCTCCTCATCAGTGTAGATCCTGAAGCCCTTGTCCTTGGTCACACTGGCCAGCTGCACATTCTTGCTATCCAGCTTCTCCTCCATGACCTGCTTGAGCGTCTTGAGTGTGAGCACCTCAGCCTCGGGCAGGGTGAGCGACTTGTGGAATTCGTTCTGGAGTTCTGCTTGTGCGCCCTCGGAGCCGGAACCGATGGCTTTGGCGTCGTAGCGGTAGAACGTACCGGAGGGTTCGGCGTGGTATCTGCTTGTAGTTAGTTTTCTCGTGCATCCCAGGAATTGTATTATACGGATGGTGTATGGGTGATGTTGGGAAGGGTAGTGACGTACAGACTTGGGCCATCCTCATCATAACCCGCAATCAGTAGCGCGACACCAAACGGCCGACTCATGATGCTCTCCTCGCCCTCGGCACCCTCACCGAACCTCAGCGCCAAATCACATATCGCCTGCGTGCAGCTCTCAACTCGTAGGGGCTCGGCGTAGTTGAAGGCGTGGTTCTGACTCTCGACACGCGCGTGCTCGATCATGCTGCGGGCATCGGCTTGCAGACCCGACATGGCACAGCCAATGTGGCGGTCGATCTCGACAATCTTCTCTACGGAGCTCGTCTCAAGAAGGGTAGAGGTTACGCGCTTCTCTACGCCGAGGATTACACCTTCGCCTGTTGCTACCTATTGGGTTGTGAGTTTGTTGATTTTGGTGGCGGTTTGGGGAGACGCACGCCTATCGCTGTGGAACCGAGCTTGATGGCTTCTAGCGAGTATTCGACCTGGAAGAGACGGCCTTCGGGCGAGAAGGTGCTGTGTGTTTGTGAGCGGGCGGTCTTGTCTTGGGAGGCGCGGGGTGGACGAACTTGATACCACGATCTGGAGGGTTTAATTAGTACAGAATTTCTTGTTTGTAGCTGTTGGAGGGCTTACCATATTCGCTTCGCGCTATGAACTGGTCGTGTTAGTACAAGAGCTCCAGCGGGGTTCAATGAAGCGTACCATGGCGGCGATTTATGCGGGGACGTAGTAGAAGGTTGTGGGTGAAGACTTAGGTACGTCTAAAACAGGAAAGCCGAGATCGCGGGTGTGAAGGCGGTGGAAGCTGTTGCGGAGTTGTGTTGGCGACTTGGATGTTTCTCTAGCTAGAGCTTCAGGCAACATGAGCCGCGACATCGCGCTAGGGCGGGATGCCAAGACTTGCATCTGTTAACTCGACTTCGCGCTCACCATTACTTCGTCCGTACAAACAGCAAGTGCATTGTCCTCTATACACACGATATCGGATTGGTCTTGAAAAGCTTCCACCAGGCAATCGACAGTCGATTTCTTGAACGTCGACTACCTTCCATGGCCCAGTTCACAGGACCATCTTTCCAGGGACAAAAAAGACACGGATCATAGTTTCTCATCACCCAGTAATGCTGCGTGAAAGATATCTTGATGAGACGGAAATGTTGCGCGAAAAATTGTAGTCTCATTGAATTGATTAATCTGCTGTTACATTGCACACGCTGAATGGTAGAACTATTTGACTACCATCTTACCGGAATTCCATCAATCATGAAATCGCCATCTAGAAGTACGCAGTGCTCTATTTTTCAATGACATCTGTGTTACTGCTTCGCTCCACGAGACTTGTGCGCTCGACCTTGCGATGTGGTTCTCCAGTGAAGCATGCTATGGAACGACATGGTGTCATGTTAGGTAACCGGTCGTGGATTCGGAGTGGGTTATCTGGCAGTCAGGGTATTTTGTGTACTCTAGAGACAGGTCCCGGGCGACGTTGGGTGCTGAACGGCTCTTCATTCCGTACTATGCCTGTGGCTAGACTACCAGCGGAACACAGGGGCATCTGCGAGGAATCGCATAGCCACAATACCCACAGATCATGTTACAGATCTGTCGAAGTCGCAGTGTGCCCCGAGTGTCCGTACGATTGAAAAAGCTTCCGTGGACAAATTAAAGTCGTGGTAGGGGTAAAGCTTAACTGTACTGATTCGTGACATTGGCGCATGTAGCGCCGGGTCGAAACGATTTCCAAGGCTCCAAACCGCTGGAGTAATTCTCCGCATCAACGCTTCCCTTTGCAACACTGATCTCACATTTCTTTGCTAATGGTTAACTCAATTTTTTGTCTCGGGCGTGTCCGCGGATCGGAAGCCCCATGATGCGCGTCATAGCTCGGATCAAATGTGCCTGGCGTCCGCACCGTTTCTCCTGAGTTCGGGCCAGCAGCGCTATCCACGTCACCACATTCTGGAATCTCGGCCAGCCATGATGGATGGTGCATCCACTGCCGTCAACAACGAGCTCGGAACCACCGTGGTGCACAACGTCAACTGATGACACGGGACCATGTGTCGACCACACACTCGCATGGGGGAGTTAATACCGTACTAACGAAGGGGACTATTGATCCATACAGCCACTCAGATGTCGACGCATTTCGATAACCCTGCGTGTGCCATGTTGCACGCTCATCATGAGATGTGCAGGTCATCTTCCGCAGTGGGGATGATGTCGATTGTGGGTTATTTTTATCCGGATACGACGTTATGCTGGGGCCTGACGTCGCTGTCTAGCCGTTGAGTATTGCTTCTCCACATGGGCCAATGGTTAGCGAAGTTGGGGCAAAAGGGTCGGCTCCCTGTCTTGCCGCATCGGGCCTTCTGGAATGCTTGGAAAGCTTCAACAATCAACAACCGCGATGAGAGCAGCAACCGTCAGATGGATGTAGAACATGGGAGAGGCGGTATAGTAAGCGGCGTCGTTGAAGAGGCTGCATGCCAAGAGTGCTTGACCGAGATACAGGGATGGGATCACCGCCAGCATCCGCGTTCCTGCTTCATCGAGGCGGCACTAATTAGCTCTGACCGTGCGGCTAATGCATGTCCGATGATGAACGAGGCCTCAGACAGCAGCGACGGTGCACGTTTAGATGTGGGACAACGTCACTTGCAGATAAATACTTTGCTGCATCCGCCCTCCACCAATTCCTCGCTCACGCCCTTCGTCCAAATCTTTCTCAAGACTCGTTCTACACTTTTAATATCGGCTTCTTCTTCCTAATACCACCATCATGCGCGTCTCCTCTACCATCTTCGCCGCCGCAGGTCTCTTGACCTCGGCCAACGCCGCTATCAAGGGCTTCAACTACGGCGCCCAGTTCAACAACAACCAGGCCAAGACTCTCGTCGACTTTGAATATGAATTCAACGCCGCAAAGCAGCTTCCTGGCACCGATGGATGGACCAGTGCCCGTCTGTACACAATGATCCAGCACGGCACCCAGAACAACGTAATCGAGGCCATCCAGGCTGCCATCAACACCAAGACCACCCTCCTACTCGGCATGTGGTGCTCAGCCGGCCAGGCCGTTGTCAACAACGAGATTGCTGCTCTCAAGGCCGCCATTGCTCAGTACGGCACTGCCTTTACTGACCTCGTTGTCGGCATCTCTGTCGGCAGTGAGGACCTCTACCGTGTTACCCCGACTGGTATTGAGAACAACTCCGGCGCCGGTGCTCAGCCCCAGGAGCTTGTCAACTATATTCAACAAACCCGTGATGCTATCCGCGGTACTCCTCTCGAGGGCAAGCCCATCGGCCACGTCGACACCTGGACTGTCTACGTCAACGCTACCAACAACCCCGTCATTGAGGCTCTCGACTTCATCGGCATGGACGCCTACCCTTACTTCCAGACCACTATGAACAACAACGTCGGTTCCGGCAGCCAGCTGTTCTTCGATGCCTACCATCAGACCGTTGCCGCTGCCCAAGGCAAGCCCGTCTGGGTTACCGAGACAGGGTGGCCCGTTAGCGGCGAGACGCTCAACCAGGGTGTCCCCAGTGCGGATAATGCCCGCATCTACTGGGAAGACGTCACCTGCCAGTTGGTCAAGGACAATGTCAACCTGTACTACTACATCCTCCAGGATGTTCAATACGGCAACCCGGTCCCCTCCTTCGGCATCAAGCCTGCGGGTGACCTCATGCAGGTGTCGCCCTTGTTCGACCTTTCATGCCCTGCAAGCTCCAAGCCGGTAAGCTAGTACCTTCCCATGCTCCTCTTGTCACCCATCCTGTCGTCGTTCCTCTACACTTCCTCTGTGCTCTTGTCCGTTTCTTGCAGTTGCCTCTGTCCCGTATCCGCCCATTACTGGGTTGCACGGACTAATGGCCAGAAGAAACCTTCATCGAGCAGCAGAAGTAGTATTGGGATGCCAACAGGAGTCGGGTCGTCGTGTAAGACGGCTGAGGGAGTCCCTGTGTCCACGGGTTCAAAGCTAACGTATGCCAGCGAAACTAAACACCCCGACATCCCAGCCCACAATCGTCACCATTCCAGTAGTTAGCTTCGATCGGCCAATCCCAACAGCTCAGAGTTCAGCATCAGGTCCCGTTTCGTCTATCAGAGTTACCCTTGAGAATATTGAGAGCTTGCCGCAACCAACTTTTACTTCGCTTCAAGAACCCTTCGAATATCCGCACCAACTTATCTCTGTGGACAAGACCAACCCGACCAAGGTCGTCGGCAACGGATACACCATCCATCTATCGCCTACTATATCAACCGTCTTTGTCTACGACATCCGTCCAGAGTTCGCTGGCAAGACTTGCACGCTAGCTCTACACATGCCACCACCCTTCCCCATACCTGAAACCGCACCTATTCAAGTTCGCGCCCCCGGCGGTATCAGTGTATCTCGCATCACCAACCAAGTCCCAGACACGGTGTCTACGCAGAATGTCGGCAATTCAAATCTGGTTGGTGTCGTACAACTCGTTCAGCCTGCGAGGCAGTACAATGTCGCTAGCTTTCCTTGTGAAGCCGGTCAACAGGTTAGGTACCAGGTCGACTCGATCGGTGGGCTAGATATGAATTGGTTTCAGATGACGTACCCGGCTCTCGGGCTGTTTATGCTGATTAGCTAGAATGAAGGTGATGTGGGCTGGTGATGGTGAGGTTTGTTTGGCTCGGATGTCAGCTGTATTACTAGCAAAAGTCCTAAACCTCTTTTAATGTAATGTTTGCACCTCATAATGTTACACGTCCCGGTATGTGACGGGAAAAACAACGACATTGACTCCGAACAAGCGCAGGTAACTATGATACCACCATACGAGTACAACTACCAACATATCCTCTACGTCCATTCTACCCACACCATGACCTTGATCTCTCCTCTCACTTCTTCGCGTATCTCCATTGCTGCTAATCACCACCATTCTCTTCTTTTCCTTCTTCGACATTCCCACTCTCCTTTCCTCTCGCCACTCATCCTCATCCTTTCGTCCATCATCCCCCAGCATCTCTCTCCCGCTGCCATACGCCGAACCAGTACACGATATAGAGAGAATATGTAGAAGCAGGAGGTGGGGTATTGTATTTAGCTTGTTTCCAGTGAAGAAAGGTAGAAGGGTGGAAAGGTGTTGAGAAAGTGGTGTGACAAGCGAGGATAAGTCAGGAGGCTCCTTCTCTCCACGCCCCTCTCCTTGTAACGGACATGTCTTTGAGTATTCCTCGCCATCCCTCTCTTCCCCTTCTTTTTGTCCTGAGCTGGTATCGCATGTCTCGTGTTGATGATGGGGGTCCTTATACCAAGGCGCTCGTGCGTGAATCTTGACTGTAGATGATGAGATAATAGTGGAGTGTCTAGAGGGAAAGACGTGTGTCGCTACTGCAAGGTGTGGTTCTATGGTGTAAGATAGCTTCATCAGTACGGTCTAGACCTTTCAGCTTGACCGCTAGGTTGGCTGTGTTGGACAGCGTGTAAGGCAGTTCATCGCCCAGCATTGTCCCCCTCTTTTGTCATCACTTGCACCTCCAGCTCTTCGACCTTAGTTCGCCGCCGTCACTCCCG
>JAESFQ010000705.1_pt1 | contig 12251 bp, 11 predicted proteins | sample 9269431 | NCBI WGS metagenome assembly JAESFQ01 (sample SAMN14502588, study PRJNA617103) | algae metagenome | isolation source: Plectolyngbya sp. WJT66-NPBG17 and co-occurring heterotrophs from well... | place: USA: Mojave Desert, Joshua Tree National Park, California | collected 2006-08-06
TTGCCAAGAAAGCCCTTCCATGTTCAATCATCACCTCACTGAGACTGATAGCCACTCTCAGCATCCAATTTCTTATCATCCGCACGCACCTTGAAGCGATCGATTTTCTCGTCCGCCCAGTGTGGACGAGTATCGAACGCGAACTGCAGAATTTCCGGACGCTGGTAGTGGCCCGCCGCATCGATCCATACCTTCACAGACCCCATGTGTGAAAAGTCAATCTCACCCTGCACCAACTTCTCCTCTCCGCCCGTGTGCGGACCAGCGATGAATGAGCAGAATGGATGGATTACCGAAGACCAGCCTCCACCAACCTTGATGAGCTCCTGCTTTCCAAGGTTTTCTTCCATCCAGTCGAGGCACTGTTGGTCGATGTAGTTGGAAGCAGTGATGACGAAAACCTGAGCAGTCAAGGCATGTGTCTTCATCAACGCTTCGATCTGCGCATCGGCGACAGCCTCGAAACCCGCCATTGTCGACAAGGCCGGCCAAGCTCCAGCATGAATGTGCTGATTCTGAGTAATGAGTGCTTGACGTGCGCCGTTCATGGTATGCTCCCAGCATGCCAGACCGCCGAGATTGTACCCGAGCGAAAGTGGCCAGTTGCGCAATGTGCTTCCGTTGCCCTGAGCCCAAACCATGCGCTCGACGTAAGTTGGTTGGAGCTTGCGATGAACACCGAGGATAGTGCCGTCGCTATCGATGATCACTTGCGAGTTGAATAGTGTATGGCCGTTCGCGACACGTTCCGAGATGCCCAAATTGATGGCCACACCGGTCCTGCGACAAGCATCCTGGATGGCGCTTACGTCCTCCCCGTTTGGCTCCACCACTACGCTTTCTTCGGCGTACTTGGCCAAAGCAGCAACTTGCTTAAGTGGCGGGTAACATTCAGCCCAGTACTATGGTAGCGATTAGCACTAGCTCTGACTTCCGAGGTTTGAAATTAACTGCCGGGGCACGTACGGGATAGCCAGGAATGAAGGTCTCGGGAAACACTAAGAGTTTGATGTCATCTTTCGCAGCTTGCTCGATGAGATGAACAGTCTTCTTGATGGTGGCTGTTTTGTTCATGAAGACCGGTGCAGCATGGGCGGCAGCCACCTTGAACTTGGTTTCTTTGGGCGCCATTTTCTTGTAATGCAATAATGAGGTTCGATATGGATCGTTCGAGTCAAGACCGAGAAGCTGTTGGGAGTGGAGAGGGGAAGCTGTCGTGGCCCCGGATTTCATGGGGGAGGTACCCGCCAAGATGGTCCACTACCGGTACGGGAAACGCTGCGGCACGTCTTTATCTCCCGTGTCATGAACGAGAAAGGCCCGATTGCGATAACTCAACTTCCAGTCCTTCCCGCACTCCTATACGATGGCCCCCACACAACCATGGCTTGTGGTAGGCTGATTTACAACAGGTACCTGGCTTGTCACGCCATTCGTTCTCGTGCCCATGTGCGCATGCGCGAAAATGGTTAGCGCTAACTGCGTCCATCACCCAGGTTGGCACCCATTCCGGGGGCATTGAAGATTTTCTCGTTGCACAAATCGCATGTTTCGGAGGGAAACTTTTCCGAATGACCATGTAATTGCACGGCCTTACGGGAGTCTCCGTCGACAAACGCTTTTAGTGTCACCGCGGCCTCCCGTACTGAAGACGTTGTAGGCCTGGTGCGACTGAACAGCGAGGATTCAACTTGATTCTCTATTTCGAAGCCCGTTATACTATCGTGATACTCGTCATCTCGAATTATACGATCCCGCGACATCCAGCTATTAACATGGCGATTGACTACTTCGCAAATCCACCTCCTGGACTGGACTTGTCCGAATCATGCACTGCTTCGAACAATGCTGTCGGTGTGGTACTTTTCGTCCTTTCACTCATTTTCGTAGGCTTGCGCCTCTTCACTCGCTTGCGTCTTAAGCGTGAGCGACTGGGTTTGGATGATTATCTGATGTTTCTCGGTTTGGCGCTGAATGCCGGCAATCTAGCATGCTGCATCGCGGGTAGAGTACTTAGTCACACAAGATGAATCATGCCCGCTGACTACGAAGCTAGGTGGCTTCTTCGGCCTCGGGAAGCACATATGGGCCTTAGGTCCGTATGAGATGCGACAAATCACGATAGTGTGTTACCGTTTCCTACCGCACATAGGTATCACAGCGCTGACGACTGCAAGATCACCTTCGCATACGTTTTCATCTACGCATGGAGCGTCTGTATCATCAAGTTCTCGATTCTGGCTCTATACCGCCGCATTTTTGGCTTATCATGGCTTGGCTGGTTCTGCATCGCTCTCACTACTGGCTATCTCATCACCAACCATGTCGTCTTGCCACTGTACACGCGACCACTACATTACTACTGGAACCAGTGGTATGGAGATAAAGGCGTAATATTGGTAGACGAAGCAAAGGTTTGATCCCTTCAAAACCAAGCCGCAAATGGCATCTAACCAAGCTGTAGTTTTATCTTGGTGTCGGCATCATCAACCTTTTTGGCGACATCTGCATCCTTACGGTACCCATAACTAGTGTGCTCAAGTTACAAATGGGAGGAACGCAGAAGGTGGCGGTCTGCCTCACGTTCTTACTTGGGAGCTTGTATGTCACGGCGCAGTGCCAAACCTTGCAACGAAGTTCTCTAACATCTATAGCGTCTGTTTCGCTTCGCTTTACCGCATCATCACCATCACTCGCCTCGTCCATACGACAGACATCAGTTGGGCTAAGAGCGACGTGTTCATCTGGTCGTCCGTAGAACCTTCCATTGCGATTATCTCCGGATGTTTACCCACGCTTCGCCCGCTCATGGTCCAAGTCACGAATGCACTATCGAGTCGTATACCATCCTCGCGGAAATCGTCGCGCTACACAGAATCACCCGCCAACTCGCTGAACCCTCTCGAAACAATATCCAAGAAGCGCACGCGCAAGATAAACATCAACGATACCTTAGAAGGCACAATCAACAATGAAGAGAATCGGGGCGAGCGAAAGTCATGGTTAAGGTCCAAAACCGAGCATGAGCACTGGGGCAAGTCTCGGCTAGATGAAGACGAAATGTGTCTCACAACAACAACCGTGCATGGAAGCGACAAAGAAGAAAGCGATATTCGCGTCAGTGAGCTCTCCCAAAACGGTCGACGGGAAAGAGGGATCACCATGACCCGGAAATTCGAATGGGATGAAGGATCTCCGAACCGAGACGTCGACAAATAGAAAAGCAACGGCGCATTCAACCCGCGTAGCGGCTTGCCTCAGATCGAATCCGTACCACGCATCGACAGTTGAAGTTGATACCCCGCCAACGCCCAACTCCAAAGAGTGTTAGAACAAGCGAACGGATGCGGGCCGTCCTTGGCGCTCTCCCCAAACATTGGCAGACTTGTTCCTTGTTCCAAGGCTATTGGGCGTTGCGACACGGCGCAATTTCGAGCGAGTCGCTAAGACGACAAGCGGGTCGGGTGGCGCACTTAGCGGCAGCCTGCATGGGGCCACGCGTACCGTCGGTGTCATCACATGCCCTTGGAGTGTCTCACAGTCCCGGAGTAGATGGTGTTGAGAAATGACCTGGATGGGGTCAACAGTATGGACGCGATGAATGCGAAGAACGCGTAGCTAGAATGTGCTCCTTTGGTAGCTTTGTCCGAACGACGGGTAAGCGTTGCCAAGTGACTACCTATACACGTTCGCAACACATCATCTTCTACCGTGTGCTTGTCTCATATCTAACCTTTGCGAATCCTGGCCTGATTGATGATAGCTGTTAAGGAATGTACGAAGTTGCCACTGTCCGCAGCATCTGGCATCGTGACCAAATGCGGTATAGCGCTTTTGCACTCTTGTCAATCATCCGTGCGTTTTGCACTTTGCGGCCATACATCCTCCCGGTCGGATATAATTCGTATCATGACCGTAGGCAGCATCGCAACGAGCTCGACGCTTTTTCGTCCGTCGTGGGACGTGATATTGATGAGCCATGCGTATAAGAGTCGCTGTGCATTTGGAGCAAAAGGGATGTCAATTTCAATACACTTCTAGGCTGCAGTTTCAACATGCAAGGCTTCAAAGACTTCGATCCTGCAAGGGAGATTGGTGACCTTTCTGGGAAAGTTATTTTTGTGACGGGAGGTACGTATATCTGTCTCTCAACATTGTAAAATTCCTAACATGCAAGATAGGCACCGCGGGACTAGGAGAAGAAAGTGTGCGAGAATTTGCAGCGCATAATCCTTTACACATTTACTTCACTGGCCGCAATGTCGCTGCTGCGAACAAAATAATATCCGACATCAAGACCAAACAACCAAGAGCCTCGCTGAGCTTCATCAAGATGGATCTCTCATCCCTTCGCGCAGTTAAGGACGCCATCGCAGAAGAGTTCAAACATGACCGCCTCGACATACTGATGAACAATGCTGGAATTATCGCCAAGCCAGCAGTCCTGAGTGTTGATGGCTACGAGATCCAATTCGCGACAAATCATCTCGGCCACGCAATGCTCACCAAGCAGTTGATGCCCGTTCTGCTGAAGACAGCCAAAGAGCCCAACTCCGATGTCCGTATCATCAGCAACACATCTGCCGGTTATGAGTTTCATCGCGCCATAAAAGGCGGCATCTCTTTCGCTGAGCTCGACGCTGGAAGCGCAATGTCCAGAACAGTGCTGGGTCCATGGATCCGTTATGGACAGTCCAAACTTGCAAACATCCTCTTTGCAAGGGAGCTCGCACGTCGGCACCCAGAGCTGACGTCGGTAGCCATCCACCCTGGGCTCGTCAGTACACCCATGAATACTGAGATGACCGGCTGGAGCAAGCCATTCGTTAATATAACGTCGCGGATATCGGGCGAGAAGTGGCTTACACCGCATGAGGGCGCTTTGAACCAGCTTTGGTGTGCGGCCGGGGTGGAGAAGGGAGCGTTGAGGAATGGAGGATACTACACGCCGGTGGGTGTAGATTCGACGGAGAAATTGAAAGGGGAGGCTAAGGACGAAGCTCTAGCGGGAAGGTTGTGGGAGTGGACGGAAAAGGTGCTCCTGAAAGTTTAGGCGCTGCGGCGTGGTGTATCGGCAGCATATTGAAAATGTTGGGAATGTATGCCTTCCCAGCTTCTCATCAGCTCAGCTTTCTCGTCTCCATCGACGGTAACAATGATATCCCCAAATTGTCCGGTCGATGTTCTCCACACCGGACCTTCGAGTTGTAACAAGTTTTCGGGTTCAAAAAGTGAGAAGATAGTCGCTCGATAGGCTAGTAGTCTCAAGGCTAGTCCTGGGTTGTTCCAGATATCTTCTAAAGTCATCCTAGGATGCATCCTACTCAACATGGCGGGCGTCCCTACAAAAAGGCCCATCTGGAAGCTATTCATAGGAGATGGAGGATCTAGTTTTGAGGGTGTTTGGATATTTAGTTTCAAGGTCTTTACTGTGTGGCCAGCACAACAAATGCTGACAATGTACTTGATGAGGGTGCGAAAGCTGGCTTGCATAAGAACCATGTTGCTGAGCCGTTCCAGATAAAGGTCCGGTCTACCCATACAGTCGCGTATGTCGATTATAATAGATTCTATTGACCCGTCGCTTCGAGCCGGACAACAGATCCACGTGGGCCATAGCTCTCTCGTGTTATTGCCAAGCATCAAAACGTCAACAAAGTACGGCGGCGAATGTTGACTAAGACATCTCTTGGTCTCCTGGTATAATTGTCTATTTGTGAGAAGCAGTCCATAAGCACTGTATTGCTTGAAGGGCGGCAAGACGGGTTGTCGCAACCTGGTCGGGATTCCGGAGGGTTTGCAAGACGTGCCATCTAACGCAGGGCCCTTTGGTGGTTTGACTTGGGCGTTGAGGACGAGGTCGATGATCATGTCGCGAAGCTCGCGCGGTAGAAATAGAAGACTACCAGACATGATGGAACGGATCGCGTGAAGGTGGATGCAAAGGGCAAAGAGCTGAAGCACACGCGGGGAGACGAGCCAACCGGAGACGCTAAGCTACATCAATACAAGCCTCGGCAAACCTCGAACAGGACTTGTTCGCAGGTGCCCATCTTCACTCACTCACTCTTGCTACAAAACACAAAGAATGGTCAGCGCCTTCCACTTTACACTGCTGCCTGAGAGCTTGCACCATAATGACGTGGCTGATGGCAAATTTGCTCTATTCGCTTTTCTACGCCATCAAGCTGATTTCTCTTCATCACTCTCATCGGTCACCTTGAAGCTACTGATCAAGTTTCCTAAACAAGCGACAAACAGCAGTCGAACCTGCAGCCACATCGCCAGCTACCAACTGCCACACGACAGCATACGCCATGTCTCGTCTGGAAGCGCTTCAGCAGCACGTCCTTCGCGACATCCTCTGCTACCTCCTGCTCTCTGACCGTGTTCGCGGGCCTCCTAACCGTTATCTTGTCGAGGACTATGACTTCCAAGTCGCTATCCTTCGCACTAACAAGGCCATTAACAAGGAAGCTACTAGCATCTTCCACGTGGACAACAAATGGGTCAAACTGCACAATGGCTATGGCACGATGATCGAGACCGCCCTGATTAACCATGAAACACCTTACTTCAAGCTGAAGATGAAGAAGTTCGACAACCACGTTGCTGAAGTCCATGTCAATCCTAATTTCACGCGGCGGTCGCTGTTTGGTGGGAAAACCACAACGGGGCTACTCCTATTGCAAGACATGCCCAAGTTTGCTCGCGTCTTGCGCATCCTGGACTTTGCCAACTTCCTGGGATATAACTTCAAGTTTGCACTTCACCAGCCACCCGGTGGTGGCAATCTGAACAGGGAGGATCAAGAGAAACTGCTCTTACCCATGGAACAAGGTCAGTCTTTGCTTATCGAACCGCATGCGAGACCTTGAATAACCCTCCTCATTCCCTTCTACAGTTCGCGGTGTGGCTTTTCGTCAACAGGTCACCTTTACCGCCGTATTCGATGTTGCCCTTGTCGAACGCGTCAAGCAGACCATGACCCAGGGAGTCGCATGGCTTCGAGCCGCCGCCGCCGAGGCTTACGACCTCGCACTATCCATCAAATGCATGGGCGATATGGCTTTCAACATTGGAAATGCTGACATGGCATTCGCGAAGTGGGATGACACACTCATGTTCATCAAGAACACACTGAAGCACAATGAGATGATGGGTGCACGCCTGGAACCCGAGTTCCCGTGCCAAATTTACGCGCTCAAATGCATGGTTCACATCGAGCAAGAGCTGTTCTTTTTCTCGGACATGTCTATCCGCATAGTTGGTCGCAAGTACGAGCATATACCGAAAGCGGTGGACCAAGCGGAGAACGCTGAGAAGTTCAACAAGCTCTTGGGGTACGAGGCAGTTCCTGTCTCTGCTATTGCTCGCTTCTATCGCTTCTTGGGTGTTGCCGAACTGGGTCTGTCTCATCCTGTCAAAGCAGCAAAAGCCTTCGCCAAATCCTACAAGATTATGTCTCTTCCCGAAACTCAGCATGGCTACGATACCGCGAAAACATGGAAAGATCTCGCGATGGCACAGCGCAAGTCGAGATTAGACTCTCTTCTTGCTGTCCTCCCCAGCAAGCCACACACGATGCCAGAGTTCCGAGCTTGGAAGGGTCCTCAAGTCCAGTCAGAACACTGGGTCATGCGCGAGCTGGGCTTCAAAGGCGATTTCCCTTACGCTGACAAGATCACCGGTATAATCGGAATATACTTGACTGAGGAAGCGCACCCCAATCGTTCGCTTCCAGGACCACGTACCACACAACTTGGACATGTGAAGCCCCAAGTACTGAGGAAGCGTGTCGAAGAATATCGCCAGCAGGTGAACAGGCCGGATATACGAGGTATCAGACTGTTGATGATGTGGGTAGCCCTCGGAATGGATCAGATTGGCGAAGAGAGTGTCCACGATGATCCGCAGGCTGCAAGGATGCTGGAGAGAATGTCGCTCGGTGGTGCTGGAGGCTGTCCAACCCAGTGAGGGTCGAACGACGATGAGTATGACTCTTGTATGTCGAGGTGAATGGAACATGGGATGACGTGATGGAGGAGGCTGTTATAGTCGGTGCGCGAGCTGATATACCTATCAAGACACTCGCCTTCACTTCAAGCGCTAGATGTCTAAGTGAACTCTTTAAAGTTAATCAACACCTTCCAACTTCTTTACAATTCTTCTCAGCCACTAAGCTACTACTGCTACTATCACTACTACGATAACGTCATTTGCATGCAACAAGTGCAGAGCAGACATTCAGCCAGTTGACACAAGAGAGCAAGTGCAATCCAAGAACTAAGTGAGGTAAGACATATGGGATTAGGATCAGTAGTGCACATGTTAGTACGAGGTTGCGAGGTTCATTGTTCAAGATTAAAGAGGTAGTTTATGCTATAGTATAAACTACGGAGGTATCGTTCAGCGAAAAAGGCATATATCCATTCCCCGTCTTGAGTGATCTGCTATGCTGTATGCGTAGCAGAACCCAAACATTACTTCATACAAGTGAGTCATTCGTTGTCATCAAGACGTGAATACAAACACTGCACCAACCAAGCTCCATCTAGTGGATGGAAGCAGTGCGGGTGTTCTTCTCGGTGTCGACGACAATGGAACCGTTCCTCTCAACCATGGCGGTGCCACCCTTCTGGAGGCTGGCCTCGACGAAAGTGTGGGTTGGGCGCCACTTGGCCGAGGTCCTAGGGCTGGTCTCGGCCATCATCTGGTCGACCTGCTCGAGAGACAGACCCTTGGTCTCGGGAACGAGGAAGTAGGTGTAGATGAAAGCGATGGTGCAGAGACCTCCCCAGATGAAGAAGACAGACGACTTAAGGTTACCCTTGTCGGTACCGACCATGTAAGGGGTGATGACGGCGATGACCGTGTTCCAGAGCCAGTTGGAGGCGGTGGAAAGGGCAACACCACGCGAGCGGATGGGTAGAGGGAAGACCTCACCGATGAGGACCCAGGCACCAGGACCCCAGGTAGTGGCGAAGAAGAAGATGAAGATGGCAATGAAAGCAATCTGGGCGTTGACAGCGGCAATGTTTCTTGCGCGAGTGGTTCCGTCAGCGAGGGTGATGGAGTTGTTGAAACCCTCAGTAACACCGATGATGGCAACCAAGAACTGGCAGATCAACATGCCGAGAGCACCGAACAGAAGAAGCGTGCGGCGACCAAACTTCTCCATTCCGTAGAAGGAAAGAGGAGTAGAGCAGACGTTGACGAGGGTGAAGACCAGCGAGATCAAGAAGGTGTTGTCAATGGCGCCAGTCGACTGAAGGAAAGGTGTGGAGTAGTAGAAGATGAAGTTGACACCAGTCCACTGTTGCATCATCTGGAGCGAGGTACCGAGGATAGTCTTGCGCAAGTTGGAGTTGGACTTGAACAGAGATCCCTTAAAGCAGTTTGCCCAACCAGAGACCCAGCCACCGGCGGGGATGAGCTCGCGCTCGTACTCCTCGTTGGCAATGATCTCAGCAAGCTCGAACTCAACCAAGGACCTAAGATGGGCGGAGTCGGGGCTGGTAGGGTGCACACCACGAATCTTCATCAAAGCCTTCTTGGCCTGTTCTGGCCTGCCGCGCTTGACAAAGTAACGAGGGGAGTCGGGAAGGCAGGCAATACCACCACCCAAGATAAGACCCCAGGCGAATTGGATACCAATAGGAATGCGGTACTCGCCAGTGTCACCACGACCCTGTACGCCGTAGTTGACGCAGGCGGCAAGAAGCAGACCAATGGTAATGCAAAACTGGTAACCGGAGACGAGCGCACCACGGACCTTCTTGGGGCAAATCTCGGACATGTAGAGAATGACAATGGCAGACTCGAAACCGACACCAATACCGGCAATAGCACGACCAGCGACAAGCAGGTCGCGACCGTTGGCAGCCATTTGCATGATAACACCTAAATCGGGGTTAGCGACGGGTTACTTTGGTAGTGCAAGCTGGGGTTTCGTACCGATGATGTAGATGAGACATCCAAAGACAATGGTCCACTTGCGACCAATCATGTCGGAGAGATCACCAGCAATGATGGCACCGAAGAAGGTACCAGCGGACAGGATGGACACAATGAGCGAGGTGTTGCTACTGCTGATAGCGCAAGCGCCACCGGGAGTGTCAAGGCCCTGAGGGCAGATGGGTCCCTCAACCTCCTGGATGAAAAGAGGAGAGTTGAGTACACCGTTGATGTAACCGGAATCATAACCTATTGCATATGTGATCAGCAGCCGTCGCCATGGAGACTGGAGATTGTTGTCTTACCGAAGAAGATACCACCAAAGGAGGCGAAGGCGCAGAGGAGGTAGGCCTTCCATGTAACAGGACACTCGGTCAAGTTGACATCGGTAGTAGCTTGGATGCCCTTGGGGTTGACGGCCTCGTCGGCCACGTCGTTGTTGTGGCTCATGATGGCGGGCAAAGTGGAGGGTTGTACGCTGAGTGAGTTGGCGATGCGCTTGGCTTGAAGCTGTGCAGGAGAAGTCGCACGCGGCCTTGGACGAAGAACAGCAGATTCAAGAGCGGGTGAGTTGAGGGTTAATAAGGCTGCTGGAGATTTGAGATCTAGCAGGTATGCGGAACAAGCGTACCGAAGAAATGGCTAGGTAACATTGCGGCACGACTAGCTGGGGGCCCGTGCTTGCTTGCTATTGGGTTCATTAGCCTGCAGGCCAGTGAAGGTTGTGCGCCACCAGCTCTCTGGGGAATGGCCGCCCGCGTTTGGCCTGCTCCAGCTCTTTCTCCAGGCCCGACCAGCCCGGCTAGCCTGATAATTTGACAAGTGTCGGACCGGCATTTGCACTGGCTGTGAACGCAACCTTGGCAACACTGCGCACAGACGGCGCTTTTTCCCATCTAGAACGTTTCCAGCTTTTCTGAGCCGCACGTGAGATGTTCCCCAACCATGGATGCCCACTTTACTAGACTCGACCATTGTCGCCCATGGAGTCCATCGTGGCCCATGGAGTCGGCTAGCCGGTGTCTGGAGCACAACTCAAACCACGCTACCTAGGTAGCCCCCGAAACCAGGTTTACGGCGCCCTACTGTCGGGCTCTCTCCGCCTCCTACGTCTACCATCACTCATCGCCATGCTGCACTGACGATGCGCTTGGTGCACGGTCCGGTGCTACCTTTTCCACCGCTACAGGCATCTTTCCCCGGACGACAACATTGTGGCGGTCCGCTAATGCAACGGTGGCCATCATGACTGCTGTGAACTGCTGACGCCAGTCCGTCATGCACGCCCAACGGCCAATACGAAGCCTCGCTGGCCTTCGGAGCTCCTAACTAAGCGCGTGCAATGGCACGAGTCACCCCCAATTAGCCCAGCACCACCACCCAGCCTCCGCTCCACTCCCGACTCCCATAACGTCCAACCGGGGGTGCCCTTGTATACTCTGCATGGTCACGATGCACGTTCAATATGTCTCATGCGAGACACAGAGAGACATCCAAAACCACTCCCGTGAATACGAGCGAGGAACCCGTGGTCGTCGCCATACCAGAAGGCAGGGAAGTACCGAGGTGGTTCGTCGTTCACGTGGGTCCGTGTCAATCACGCGGAGGTCCCCATGCTTTTTGATCCGATCCGCCCACAACGCTGATTGGCTGCCAATGTCCGCTAGGTGGCTTTCCCCGACGAAGCTTGACACGGAAAAGACTTCTCCCCCGACACGACACGAATCGCCTGCGACAAAATCTTCACCCTTGGCATGGAGCACTGGAGTACATGACAAAGCTTCATCGCGTACCCCGACATCTATTGTTCAGATTTTCTTTCTCCACATTGTCGCCCAGTGCACAGTCTCACCATCGTCTGTCTCCACTCGAATAGCGCTTCATAGCTCGTACTGCAAATTCTGCGCGACCATAGTGCCCTCAGCCGCAGTACTCCTCAAGACCGACTCTTTGGTTGCACAAAATGCCCGTCGTAAGATGGGCTGTCATGCTTTCTGTCCACCATGACCTTCAGCTGTCAGGTGTGCCAGCCGACTCTTGTAGCCCCGAGTGTTGAAACCGGCCCACCGATCTCCAATGTCCTCCACGTTCCTATCATCGTTCAGTAGGCAACTTGAACTGGGCACTGCCTGACGGTTGAGGTCCTCAAGTCTGACCCGGATACCTTCAATGCCTCCTGCGCTGCCGTGAAGTAGTAGTACATTTCCCGAAAGGTAACCTGGGTTCGACTAACAGCAACACGTCTACAAAGCTGTGTGTACCGAAAGCTGCCTATCTTTGGATATTTGGGCGCT
>JAESFQ010000707.1_pt1 | contig 12239 bp, 16 predicted proteins | sample 9269431 | NCBI WGS metagenome assembly JAESFQ01 (sample SAMN14502588, study PRJNA617103) | algae metagenome | isolation source: Plectolyngbya sp. WJT66-NPBG17 and co-occurring heterotrophs from well... | place: USA: Mojave Desert, Joshua Tree National Park, California | collected 2006-08-06
GAATTGTTTGTGCATTCTTATGGTGGCATCACGTGCTACTTTGGCAAGTGAAAGTCTGTGTGAAGATAGGTTGCGTCAAGACGGAAGTAACAGCTGATGTTCACCCCGAATCTTGCAGCACACCTGCTGTAATTCACTAGTCAGTCTTGAACGTTCGTCCATACTTGGATTATCGTCTCGAGATAATGGATAGATAAGTTGAACAAAAACACTGTTCAAAGCGGAGTGGTGTGTTGGTATTCGTCTAATCCATTCATTACCTCTGTTTGCCCCAAAGCCCGAAACCCTTACCACCTCCTCTTGAGCTAGGCTGCTTCTTCTTCTTCTGTTTCTCTGGTTTCTCCAACCTCTTACAACTCACATCCGCCTTGACCATCATAAAACTCTGATCAAAGACATGTCCATTAGCATTTCCGCATCGTTCGAGCGCAGGCGCAAGAGCCAGTTCTACTCTTCTGCCCTTTGCGTTACCATTGACGCCATATCCACCACTACTGTCCTCGTCGTCTTCCTCATACACGTCTTCCATCTCGCTGTCGTAAAATCCGTAGCCCCAGTATTGGTCCTTCTTGCCGCCGGTAAATGTGACGAATCGGTAATCGGCGAGCTGGCGCTTCATCTTCAAGTCTAACGCAACAGACGCTGAAATAATGGTACCCAGTTGTTCTTTCCCTGAACGCAAAGAGCGTGTAGACCAGGGTCGTAATTTGCGACGCATGCGACTGCAGAAACGGGATATTCGTTTTAGGACGGGTGCGGCATCGAAAGTGGGACGCCATTTGCCATCTACTTGAGGAACTAGGAGGTTTACGGTCATGGCGCGCCATTGGTGGTACTCTTCAGCTTGGGCTTCGTTCTTCACAGCTATGTACCGTTAGCATCGCAGTCACAATTGGTTTTTCATATGGAGGAGGTTGTACCCTTACGTAGCGTGTCGTTGATCTCACGCAGCTTCCTGTCTCCCAGTTTGCCTGCCCAGACGTATCCACTGCCCTTTTGCCAGTTGTTGAAGATCTTCTGTTGCAGTTTCATCCACACATAGGCCTGTATAAGAAGCGGGCGCTCCTCTGGATGCCTCAGATACGTCTGATAGTTGTCCGTGAGGTTCCCAAATAGCTCCTTCGCTCTAGTGAGATATGGTCGTTTGCTCGTAGCCTTGATGGGCCCGCTAAAGTACTCTTCGCTCCATATCCGTATCTCGTATCGCAGCGCGAGCAATTCTTCGACCAGTGCCTTCTCTTCTGACTTGTATACGACTGAACGTCGCGCGGGTAGTCCATGCGGGCCCATGCTCCTCCTTTGTAGCTCCTTCCTCAGCGCATCTCGTTCTTTTGTGATGTGATAGTACCGCTGTATAAGATCATCTTGACTTTTGCTCTTCGCCGCGTCTGGTCGTGATGAGCTTTTGGGAGGTACGTTGGGACTGGTGTGCGCGCTCGGCCGGTGCGGACTAGATGGCGCTGAAGATGCCTCAGACGATGTCTCGGCTGACGTGGTTGTAATCTTCTCGAACTTGAGTGGTGGTATGTAGGGCGCCTTCCGTCTATGCCTGGGTATCAGGACCTCCTCATCAGACCATTCGTCTCCTACTTCGGGGAATGGATAGCCTCCTTGGTCCATAACAGGCGATTCGGTAATTGATGCAGATTGTGGTTCTCCAATAACTTCGGCGGAGGGGCAGGTGAGTTTGAGCGACTTGAGCGTAGAATGGCGGACGTCTATGGATGCGACTCTGTCAGCGCGCTATATCCCAATAGCTCCAATGCCCACACGCACCAGGAGATAGAGTCGCCATGTCAACAAAGACTGAGCATGTTTGCCCTTCTGGTATGCGCTCAATGCTGATCCTGCGAGCGGTGAAGCCTCTTGGTAGTCTATGCTGCTATCCGTTCGCGCAGTCTCATCTCAGATCAGCTTCGGACAAGCTTACAGCGGGGCCGACGTCGTTTACGGCTTTGGAAGAAAAAACTGGATAATCTGGAGGAGCTGATGGACAAGCCCTCAGCAGGGCCGACAGCATGGCGCAAGCCTTGCTGCTATCTAGGCCCAGCCTCGCCGCGAAAGGAAGCCCTGGCGGTTCAACATGAACCACTAAGAGCGGGCAGGCGACAAAACGAGCTGCAATCACACCAGTGACGTGTGACGATGTGCATGCAGACGGCGAAGGGTCCACGATTGGGTGGAAAACAGGGAGGCTGTTGGCATCGTCGCTTATCTAGCGTGCGCCTGTCACCTGAACGCGACTTGGGCATCCACCTACCACGTTCTTGCTAGCGATTATACACGTCCTGTAGTCGCACAGCCTTGTCTGACACGACGTGTGTACGGACCCAATGCTGCTGTCATAGTAACTTGTCAATATTTCCAATCTCCGGCACACCAAAAGCACAAGGTGCAAAGGCCACCTGGGTGCTCTAAAGAACGATGACAAGCCCCATCCTGGGGTACAAAACACTTCCGGCCTCCGCATTCTCCCCACTGCACAACACCAATCATCTTCGGGGACCTTTCCCCAACCCCCTCTTCGTATTTTGGCTCCAACCCGGTCCCTGTCTTCGCCCAGCAATTCCCGTGCCCCGTCAACATGAAATGGCACCGAAGTACACTGTTACTGCTTGTTTTCGCTGCTAGCACTACAAACGCGCCGATTACGATCAGGCTTACGGTGACGAGTATGAACCAGAAAAGCCACGTCCTCAAGCCTCCAGTAGATCGTACCTGATGTCTTTTGGTCGTAGGATTATCCGTGACAACATGTTGGTGCGCCTAGGCTTCCTTCCCTTTGTCTCTGTGCTCCATGGCAGGTAGACCGTCGTCCTCAAAATGGAGTCCACCTTCATAATAAAACTCCGGTATGTTTTCGCATGCGGTGAGTCCCGACATCATGCTACGAGTGGCATTTATGGTGCTCGAGGTTGCTGAACTGGTGTTGATCCTTGAACGAGGACCTGGAATTCAATACGCACAAGGTCTTGTTATAGAGTGGCGGAGCTAAACGCTGAGCGTGCATCACAATACATGACTGCGTAGGGGCGGAAAGTGTGGTGGGATGTAGATATGAACCACAGTGACTTGTAGCATTCGTTCTCGTTCGCAAGTATTAAGAGCGACAAACACGATGTTATCTGCGCTTGGTAATTCTGGATTACATGGAGCTGAGATGAAGGAGCCTGAGTACCGAGTTAAAAAACCCAAACATCTCTTTTGGGATGCCGGCATCCCGTCAGGTTTTGTTGCGGCTGGAGAAGAGGATATCTTTACGCTCGCTGTGGGACGCCGGGCTTCCTTCCTTCTGAAATCTAGACAGCCCTTGTGAACTGAAACAACTTTTGATTAGCAACCTTGGTATTGTCTGTAAAAAATGGGGCAACGAAACATGATTAGGGGATATTGAGGTGAAGAGCGATTGGCACGTGAAGACTGAGGAGCAGATCTGGGAACTTCTAATTCAATAACAGATTCAGAGGTCTTGGGAGTCTGAATAACAATGACTACTACATGGTAATGACGGAAATAAAAATAGACGCAAAGGAAAAATGTGCTATTTCTAGAAATGGTCGAGGAAATACCCAAATACCATGAACGAATCCTGCCTGCAAGCTTTCTTAGCTCTCAGACCTTCGAGCTGATTGCGCCTTATCACTACGCCTGGTCGTGAGGCGATGCGTGCTAACTAACATTATCCAAGGTTCTCAAGCTAGCCGATAAGGATGAGACTGTCCACTAGCATGTGATCCTATGACGACATAGGGTCTGCAATCGAAACCTCAAGTCATTGAATCACGTCCAGCATATGAAGATCTTCTGGGTACCGAGGTGTTTAATATCAAAATTTCGGTCGGATAGTTCTCGGAATAAGCCGCATAGACTGATCGTCGCTAAGGCCCAAACAGGTAACGGCGGCCCGTTCAGTTAGTGGGGCGAGAACCGCAACACACCTCAGGGCGACGGAGCCAATTCTGTCCCGGGGACCGATCCACATCGTCGAAAACTTCAAGTCTCGCATGCAGACAATCGCAACCCTTTTCCGAGCATGGTCGAAACGAAAGTCGGCACATCTTCCAATTCGCCAGGCTCAACAAGCAAGCCCAGCGGAGGACGACATCGCGTCATCTCGTCTTGCTTGACGTGTCGACGCAGGAAGGTCAAATGTGATCATGTTCATCCAGTCTGTGGTTCTTGTATGCGAGGAAGCCATGTGTGTACCTGGTCAGACCAAATACCAGCGTCTGCCTCTACTGGAAGAATTTCGAAACCTACAGCTGGAAGCACGGGAAGGAGTGGAAAAGGCAGTGACGTGCAAGCTCGGCTCGACAGATTGGAGTATCTTTTAGAGAGAGCTGTTGCAGGACAAGGGACAAAATCCACGGCATCCGTACGGTCCAGTGTTGATCTTGACAGGAAAGAGGTGGAAGCGCTGACCCCATCGTCAAATAGCCAGACTTCCCATGGGGGAGGAGGAATAGCTTCTGATGGCGGTGACGGGACTCTCTTGTTAAATGACGGGCAGTCTCAGTTCGTTTCTTCTCTGCATTTTGCATTGCTGGCTGACGAGGTGAGTGTTGCCGTCTAGAGACCTGCTTTTTGACATGAAAGCCTACAGATCTGGCACCCGAACACAAGCCATTTTGCTTTCTTTGCATTTTCACTGTCACTTCCTCTATAGATATTTACTGACACAACGACTAGATTCAAGACATCAAGGCCTTGCTTGGTGACAAAACCGACGAAGAGAGGAAAGAAGTGCCACAGAGCAGTCTGGTGGACCTACTCTCCCTTGGTCGCGCGGGAGCAGGATCGAACCTAGAAAACCTACTACCCAGCACCCAAGAGCATCGTGATACGCTCCTCGACGTCTACTTCGCAAACGTGGACCCAATGGTGAGAATCACCCATAGACCAACAGTGGTCCGCAAATTTTCCACCTACAATAGTGAGGCACATCCTATTGCCTATGCCATTTACTTCTCTGCTATTAATTCGCTACCTCCAAAGGTAGTACAAAACAAGTTTGGCGAGACCAAGGAGTCGCTTCTCGATCGATTTCAGTTAGGTGTTGAAATCTCACTTGCTCGGGAAAACTATCTCACGACGTCGAACCTGGAGATATTCCAGGGGTTCGTGCTGTGGTTGACTTGTATCACTAGGGAAGAAGACATGGGTAAGCGCGATAGATCCTCGTGGATTGATAATGCTCATACGTAAAATAGGAAAAGCGTGGGTTCTGATTGGCATTGCATTTCGTATTGCCTTGAACCAGGGCCTGCACCGGGATCCGTCCTTGTTTCCGACCGGCTCCATGGACGCGCTAACCATCGAGCTTCGTCGTCGCATGTGGCATCAGCTAGGTCACCTGGAGTTTCGCGCTGCGGAATGCAAAGGGCAGGAGCCGAGCATTACCGAAGACTTCTACACGACGCTGTTCCCACGTAACGTCGATGATGAAGACCTTGTAGACGGCGCAAGCCCTGGTCCGGCCCCGTATGATGAACCGAAGCTTACTACCATGACGTTCCAGTTGGTCCGGTTTCAAGGCATGCGAGCCCTACGGCGTATAGTCCAAAGTACTTATCGCCTGGAACGACGCATGCTGGATTCAGGACTTCATGGAACATCTCGTCCTGATCCTGCACAGGAGCTCAGAAATCTCTATGAACAGATCAAAGTCATGCTTGACGAAGTCCATGAGGAGAATCAACGAAAATATCTTCATAACCTCAACCCGGAGATACCGATGGAGAGGCTGACACTAGGCTTGGCTTCACTGTTGGAGTGGCGCGCTTACCTGCTGTTCTGGCTTCGTATGCCACGTGCTTATCGCGACGTAGTGTTCTCGGATGACATTCGCCGATCGTACGTACCTTGACATTGCTTGGTTTACCTCCATGGGACAAGCATGACTGACAATGCTAGTATTTTTGAGAAATCAGTCAACTGTGTAGAGGCATTGAACGGAGCGGCTGCTGATGTCGACGCCGCTCGCTTCCAATGGCATATTGGTCAGTAAAACCTGCGCACTGAGATCAAGAAGCTGACTCTGAAAGGTGGAATTGCGTCTTTCCAAGCCATAATGCATATTCTATCGGAACTTCGCAACCCTCTCTTCGACGCGCCTGATCGACAACGCGCTCTGAGAGCTCTGCAGATGGCTAGAATACTCCGGGAAAACAACAGCGCCAAAGCATGGCAAGCTGTAAAGAATATGATCGACAAAGCCATCTCAGAACATAACCTCTCCCCACGGGGCCAGTCACAGCCCATGAGCTCTTACATCAACCGACCTATGGTGCCATCTGTACCCGTACCGCTGAGCAATGCGCCTGAAAGTAATACGGGTGTATACCAGGCCATGCAAGCGATGCCAAGCTACCCCTTCCAAAGTACTTCGGCAGCTTTCGATCAGCGAGCAATGCCAGGCCCATCTCAACCAGAACCAATGCAGTCTCAGCCAGACTTGCTGCAATCCATGCAATCTATGCAGGGCAATGCACCTTGCTGGGATGATATCAACCTCAACAATATCAATAACATCGCAGGTGATGTACAAGCTAGCACCGATGTGATTCCTGAGTTCGACTTTGTAAGTGACGAAGATATGATTAGGTGGAAGAGTGTGTTTAGCTAACTCAGCCAGGGTTTCTGGGGCGACCCATTTAACTACGAGAACGAGCCCGCTGCAATGCCGTTGCAAGATGGCTACTTTCCTCAATGGATCGGGTGAGCATTAAACATGGGATTAAATCGGACAACGACCATCACGAACGTGGAACTGCTCAACACTGTGCGCTCAAAGAAGGTTACAGCAAACTTCTCTCACCTCGACTACTATGGGCTTTCTACCACGCCAACCACAGACGGCTAGTACCTCCGCATCACACAGTCACCATCCAAGGATACCAACGACCCATTCTATTCACAGCCACCGCCCTCATCGCGCTCACCCTTCTTCCTCTGTATCGCCCACCATCGAGCGCGGTATATAGATTTTATGTGCCCCTCCTAGACCACGTCTGTTTAACCAGTATTTCAGACTGAGGCTGCGTAAGCGACACTCTACTACCATCCACCAGATCAGAAGCAGTACCAACTTCATCATCGGAATCGCGATTGACCAGGCGCTAGGGACAGTGATAAGTAGCGGATGGGTAAAACTTCTGTCGATACTGTTCTCTCTTATTGCTCTTGTTGTTGATGCTAGACAGACAGAGGACTCGATGCGTTTACTTCCTTCTTCCCGTTGGACCATGTACAAAGTTTCCTATGGCGTTTGTGGGAGAACAGCGTATTAAGCTTGCTTGTCAAGGCGAGCAAGGGGGTTTACTGGGTAATATGAGGGGAACATGATTGATTAGCGTTTGGCGTTGATAGACCGGATAGAGATAGCAGAAGGGTTGTCTGCGTGGGTAGAGTAGCTGTAGAACTACGCTTTAAAAAGGGAAAAGGGACGTTGTGAGATAATGCAAGAAGACAAATGGATACGAGCGATACGCCTCTGTTTTGCTAGACAGGGGAATTGTAACTTGATGAGTCGCCTTGAGAAAGTGGTAGAATGCGCGGAATCGCCTAAGCTGAAGTCGTGGTGGTGTACAGGTTATCAAACAAGCTTGGAATAAGCTCAAGTATCACACGTAAACGCAATAACGGTAACAGCATATGCGATATCTATGTTATACAATTAGCAGGCGCAGAGTCGCTCAACCAAGCCCGTACTATAGAAAAGTCCGGCAAACTGGGCACATCCCATCTAAGAAAAAATGGCTCCCATGCAAATCCCCCATGCACGAGTATCCACAAAAGGCATGAAGCACCCATCTACTCGTCCTTGACGCCACCGCGGCCAGCACGCTCAGCAGCCTCAATGCTCTTCTTATCCGTCTTAATCTCACCACCACCCATAGCACCCATCATACCGCCAGCCGCCTTCCATGGCCTAGCAAGATCACCAGTTGCGGGCTGGCCGAAGAGGTGAACCTTGACGAGGTTGCCTTCGAAAGCGCCCTTGAGGGGGATGATGGACTGGATGAGGAGCGGGTTCGTGTACTTGAAGTAAAGGTGCATAACGCCCATCATGCCGACACCCATCATCTGGGCCTTGAAGAGCTCGCGCAGCTTCTGGAGATCGTACGCCTTGACTGTGGTAGCGACGAATTTTGGTTCCTCACCCGAGCCCATCGGGGCGGGCTCGACGTATTTGACGACTGTCATGTCTGTACTGTGTTAGCCGCTGCGGTCTCGTGTGGGACTGCCGCGCTTCTTTTCGACGCACCATTCTTCTTGTTGATCTGCGCCTGGACGTAGAGGTAGATACCCGCGATGATCAGGTTGGAGACGATGTAGAGCGCGCGCACGCCGTTGAGGACATTTGGGTCATCGAAAGGTATCTTCTTCGAGATTTGCATAAATCCCAGGATGATGACCAGGTTGGTACTGCAATACGATTAGCCAACTGTCTGCAAGACCTGGGCTGTGAATTCGGCGTACATTTGCGGGCTGATCGCCATTGTGATGTTTGAAGCGGATTCTTCGGGCGAGGGATTGAGGTTCGCTTTGGCGATCGTTTGAACAGGAGGCTGGGGATAGAGATGTGGTCGCGCGCGGAACGTTGGTGAGAGGGTAAGGGAACAGGCGGGCGACTTTTGTGGTGGGCGAGGGTCATCATTAGCGCGACCCAAGAGGCCAGGTTGTTGCCCGCCGCTGGCTAGCCTCAACAGGCATTCACACTTCTAGTCTTATCCGATGCCTTCTCTGGACACATGGTAGCGAGCGCAGCAGAGACTTTGATGCGCATATAAAATTCACGGAAGGTGCGCAGATCTATAGCGGAAGACGGAGAAGGACCCTCATTTCTCCCAGTCGATCCAATTCAGGGTATCTCATCTATAGTACTCCAATATGCATATGTCCTGTCGCCGACCCAACATCAAGCGATGCTCTTATGTGCCAATAACGCCGCGCTAATGATGCAAAAACTCCTCCGCCAGCTTCGTAGACATTCAATGGTGAAATGATGTCGAGGCGGTATGCAATGCAAGCACGCAAACAACGTAAACCAAGTATGGACTTCCCACATATACCAAAGTCCCGCCTTCCTCACATCACCAGACATTCGCGATCCGGTCTGTTCTTGTCTTTATTCTTGCCTTTTTCCAGGACTGTCCCAGGTTCTCTACTCTTGCTTCTCCGCCTGTCTTTTTTCTCCTTCTTGCTCTTGCTGCCCGAGAGGCTGAATTCTTTCTTCTCTTTGACTGGAGAGGGGCCCTGCTGATCGCTCTCTACGGTCTTCACTTTGTCAATCACAATATGAGGCTCGTCGCTGGTGACAGCTTCAGTCGTAACCAGTTTATCCTTGCTACCGCGTCCCGTCAGCCGCGATAAAGTAATAGACAAACGAGTCTCGCCGCTTGGACTACCTGGCCGACTTTTGTTGTTCCCGGATAACCATATCCGGGAGCCTCGCCGGGATACGGACAAGAAACTGCTCTTCTGATCCTCTGGCGTTTGCGGTTCAGTCCGGCCGCGTACGCTGCCTTCGCCATCCTCGATTGCGGTGCTGCTACGCCGATTGCTGGACATGCTAGTTCGACTAGCCGGCTCATCTGTGGAGTTGGATCCAGTACGCGTATCTGTTGTGTTGACATTTTCGCTGTCTAGACCAGCCTCAGCATCTGTCGCTGCCGAAGAAGGCAGGGAAGACAGCGTTTCCCTTGAAGGGTCCACAGACGGAACTCTAGATTGCGCTTCTGCGTAGGTGGGTGGATCTCCTCGGGAAGCAAGCTCTTCGTCAATGGGCTGTACCTGGTAGAAGAGTAGATATGGTGACTCTTCTCGCAAGGCTGTTTTGATATCGACTTCAGTCACCCGTTGAGACGAGAGATCGTCAAAGCGTATCCACCTTTCCTCCTCTTCCTCCTCTTCCGATCGCGCAGTGCTGGGGCGTTCGCGGGCGTTGGCGCGGACAAGCGCTACATAATGTCCAGAATTGACTGACACACCCCGATGGCAAACGACCGACTGAAGGACAAGCTTGAAGTTGCCAAAAAGTGGACCCTCTTCTTTTATTCTTTCATCGGATATGAAGTGGGGCAAGCCAATGTCAAGTGGAATGTCAATATAAGTATCCAGACGCTTCGGAGCGCCGTTAGGGGTCATCGTGTATCTTTTCAGGCATATACCGAGCACGGGACGCTTCACTGAGAAGTGCGCAGCTACCTGGGCGTCCGTCTTTGGGACGTTGTCTGTATACCAGGCTATTCCGTTGTTAGCCATGTGTGATTGACTAGCAATTGGCACTTACGTATGAGACTGAAGAATTGCCAAGCTGGCATCAAGATCTCCTTCTTAAGTAGAGAAGCTGATCGAGGTCGGCCGCTGGAGCTGTTGTCCAGCATGTCTTCGACGTGCTTCTTTTCGTCAAACTTGCTCGTTTCTTTTGACTGACGTGCATATCGCTGGCTAAAGATGCTATCAGCACGGCGGCGGCTCTCTAAGTTGGGCCGTACTGGAGTTTGCGGTGTGGTGGGCTCGAAGGTCATCGGCGTCGAGACGATGGGGGTCATGGAGCCTTCCACCTCCATCGTCTCGATATGTATGGTCTCATTCTTCTCAGGATCCTTGTCTATGAACTCTTCGTCTCTAGACTTCATGGATGCTAAGGTGTTTTGTCGTTGCAGGTAACGCTTGACCTCGATTCTGTTGTTGAAATAGGTCTCCAAACAGTCTTCCAATGTAACAATGTGATCGCCCTCTTGTTCTGGAATGGCGACTTCGAGTAGCCGCTCGTTGACGAACTTGTGATCATCTTCTTTGTCTTCACGTCCAGTATGGTAAATGTCCATCTTGAGGGTGAGCAGTGGCAGCTCGAGCGCACCAGTGATGAAAGTGAAAGCTTCCGAAGCATCTTGTTGGCGAACCTGTGCAGCATCTTCCCATCCGCACTTGGCAAGCGAGTCTTGAAGGTGCTTTGTCTATGGTGTGCGTTAGCCATGAACGTGTTTGATGATGAGAGGAGCCATACCAAATCGACCTTGATGAGCTGGCCGCTCCTCAAGAGATTGACCCATAGGCGCAAGACAGCCGCCAGTTTCTTCCTTGGCTCATCTTCAAAGTTGTCGTACAACATGGCCTCGAAGCTGTCAAGACGAGCAAACATGGCGAACAACAATGCGTCCAGATAACAGGTCACCATGTTCCGGTTTATGGCGCCTAGCATGGGTACACCTGGACTATAGTCCTTCAATTCACCTTCGAGCGACTCGTTGGCGAGCACTAGAAGATCATAGGCTTTGTCGATGTCGTTGGGATACCACGCGAGAGCGTGTTCGGCCTGTTCTTCCCCCATGCTGGTTATGCCGGCGCATTGTAGGCGCGTGAGAAGCATTTTGACCTGCACCCGTTAAAAAGCGTGCACCATGACGTTCACCCTTGCATACCTTCTTCTCGGCCTCATTGTTCGGTGGCGGTCTGGGACCTTCGCTTGTGAATATTCTGTAGAGATCGGGCGACGGGTTGGATTTGGACTGCAGAGACACATAGTCAGAAGGATGCGATGTTGAGGTTTGATCGACATTGGGTATAAGAGAAGAAGCGCGACATGGTAGCTTTTGGTGTATAAATAGAAGACTGTCCTCTACTGATGTTCGCAATACAAATGGGAGTTTGTGGTACAGCGTCTCGATGCCAGCAGACAAGCGGCGTGGACAGCCGGGAGGGTCTTCAGGCACCACAACGGCGGCAGAGCACAGCAAAGGACTGAGAGAGTTGACGGAAGCGAAAGAGCTCAGGCGTACTTTGGTATTGGCGTGCTTGGACGCGCGCTTCTCATGATGTTTGTCGCGCCGGCTGAGAAAGCGTGTCATGCCGTTCATGGTGGTGGTTGGTGAAGGTGAGTCCCATTCAGTGAAGGGTCCGCGGGCGCTGGAAGGATGAGGTAGCGGGGTCGGCAGGGAGCTTGGGTTTGGTCGTGGGTGGAGGAAGGTGCAGACGAGCACTGAACCCGGTGGTCGGTGGGGAAGCGAGAGAGCTTTTAGGTGGTGGTGGTGGTAGGCGGAGGATTGAGGCGGTTTGTCGGTGAAGCGCAGCGATGACGCGCAAACAAGGAGGCAGAAGACGACAATGACCTCAACCCAAGACGCAGAAAGAAAGATACATGTAAGCTGTCCCCGAAGTCCGTCAGCCGCATGTCGCGGGCTGACCTGGAGCAGAGACAGGTGCGGACGAGTGGGGTAGCCCTATTGGCTACG
>JAESFQ010000708.1_pt1 | contig 12239 bp, 11 predicted proteins | sample 9269431 | NCBI WGS metagenome assembly JAESFQ01 (sample SAMN14502588, study PRJNA617103) | algae metagenome | isolation source: Plectolyngbya sp. WJT66-NPBG17 and co-occurring heterotrophs from well... | place: USA: Mojave Desert, Joshua Tree National Park, California | collected 2006-08-06
ATTTCTTCTCGATCTCAGGTGTCAACTAGTCATGGGACCATCAGCGAACCTCCGAAGAGTCGTGTTCAGGGCCAGTCCCCACAGTCTAGTCAATTCCTGCAAGAAGAAGTAACAAGCCCTCCCACACGGTTGGCAGATGAAGAGATATTGTCCAATCAGATGGCTTCTCCAACACAAGCCCGCAGTGCAAACCCTCGAGAAGGTTTTGTATCACCAAGGCATTCCGGATTTCATGAGCAGGCACATCTAGAATGCTCGGTCCAAACTGTAGACGACGACCGATTTGCGGATGCTAATTCCGATGATGGCGTGGATGGACCGACCGTGAAGAGCCCATCCGATCGAACTCATCAGCCTTCACCTTTGTCTGACCTTGGTGGAAGCAGTGTATTATACGACGGCGACGACGACGGCTTGCTTGAACAGGCAATGCGGAATGATATGTTCGACTCTCAACTAAATGCGCGAGCGACCGAACTGTCCTCGGAAGTTACGAATTGGGGGCTAGATGGCACAAACGCGAGTCGACACACTCACATTTCAGAGCCTGACAGTGATGCCTCAACGTCACAACTGCCCACGGTGTCGGCTCTGGGTTGCTCTTTTCAGGTTACGAGAACGACCAACTCACCATCCAAATCGGGACATTCCCTGGCCTCTCCCTCCCCCACTGATAATCTTGCTACAGCACATGGGCGAATAACGGAGGAGACGCAACAGTCTTCAGCGAGTGGGCAGCAGTTCGAATCTCCGCCATTACAAGAAGAGGACTTGGCGGAGTCACGGTTTTTCACACACGATGAGGCTGAGAGCATGTACATGAGCGCGGTGAGTGCGACACACGCCGATGCCGAGACCGCACAACCTGGGCATGTTCCTGGGGGCTGGGACTCCTCCTCAGCATCAAGTCGGGACTCGAGCTCGGAACGATCTGGATCAATACCGGAGGAAATGATTTCTAGTAGCATTCTAGCGCCCTTAGGAGGATTTGATGATGGTTGCGAGACTCCACGCCCGGGAAGTCGCCAGAGTTCGAACTTTACGACACAGCCTGAGCGTATACAAACTCCTACGCCCTGCGTTTCCGGTTGTCGAAAACAGACGAAACGATTTCTCACTGTAGATGAGATTACTGTCTGGTTTCCTCTGGCTCTCAATGACGAGGTGTACAGTGACACAGCAAGTGATAATTCCTCCAAAGCAGCAACTCTGGATTTCAAGCCGTCGACGCTGAGTGAAGATTCCATCTTCGCAGAAATGCCAGGATCGTTCTCCAACTACGCGTACTCTTCTTCACACCAACGAAAGCCTTCGCTAGAGACATCATATCGTGGACGGCCCAATCCTGATTCAGCACAGGCATCTCGACCATCTGTGCAGCCCGTGTCGACAACTGCGCCCTCAATCATTATAGAGATCGGCTCCGTAGTCGGCCACTTGGATATATCGACTGGTCGAATCATCTCTGCGATGTTTGCCCGGGTAACGGAGGCTTTGACTAGCGAGCCGCTTTCGCTGAAGAAAACGGTGGCAACAGAGCCTACAGGAAACCCAAAAACTCCAACTAGTAGCCTGGGAATAACCATTAAGCATATCGCCCTATCTTGGCTAGAGAGTATCTCAACAGAGTCCAACCGGGAAGGATATGTTGCGAATCACCAATTGGAGCCCAGACCGATGGATGCCATTTTGCGTGTTGATATTTCGATGACACACCTCAACAGTCAGAAGAACGCTGATACCTCGCGATCGCAGATCCAAATTGGCAAGTTTATACTCGCGTCCTTGGACAGAGATATCATCTCCTTCCAAAGCTCACGACCTGCATCGAGACGCTCTGTGAATATCTTGCCAGAACAACCCAATCACGACATAGAACTAGATTATGAGCAAGGGAAAGACGAACGAATCACCATCGTCACTCGCCCTGTCAATATCATGTTCGACATCCAGAAACTGGACGACGCCCTGGGCGCTTTTGGAGGCTTTAGTGGTATGCTAGAGCTAAGCAGCTCTGTCAACTCCGCCAGCGCGGTTCAAAGTCCTGTCATACCCCCAGCACGTTCTCGACCTCGTGGTGTTCATTTCGGCGATGGCTTGCCTTCTCCGGTGGAAGGACCGTCACGATCCGCGAAAGCTCCAAAACTCCAAATTCAGTTCGGTGAAGTTTCTTTCACGCTCAAGGGAAAGACTTGTTCTATGCAGCTGCAGACGACATCAGTGCGCATTGCTGTACGACAAAGCAACGTTCGCCTGAAGGTCTCAGAGATACAACTTACTGGACCCTACGCAGAGATTGATCAGATAGATGCACCGTTCTCGGCAGAAATGAAAGGCACTACGGTCAATTTCCTCTTCGCACCCGAGGAAAGTGATCTGGCGAGACTCATTTCCCTGATTACACCATCAAAAAACCCGTACGAGAATAACGACGACATCCTCATTGAGACGTTATTACGTCAACGGAGGAAGGGTTCAGTGCTCCGAGTCGAAACTACCGAAATCGGAATTCGCCTTTCTGATCTTCGACACGTGCAAACTCTGGAGAGTCTCGGCGTAGAGCTGGCGCGGTTGTCAAAGGTCACAAAGTATCTGCCAGACGACGATCGGCCAGGCCTTCTCAGTCTTGTGTCGGTAAAACGACTTGAGGCCCGACTGACGATGAATGAGAAGCTTGGAGATCTTTCAATCGTCTTCCAAGAAGCTGCGTCAGCACACGTCGGTGTTCCTGCTTTGCTCGCTCTTGAGGTTGGCAAGGCATCGGTTTGCCGAGATAGCGAAGTGTTGATCCAAGAAGTGGTGAAGCTGCGCCCATCGGAGCAACTACCGGTCATTATGGTGAGAATGGTGGGTGATGAGATGGAACCCATGGCAAAAGCAAAATTTTTCAACCTCTGCGTCGAGTACCGAGTTAGCACTATCATGGCAGCTTTGGGGATCTCTGAGGATGGCACAATTGATGATATTGCTTTAGGCCTAGCGTCGAGCGTCTCAACTATTACAGGCGTGTCTTCACCCAAGAGTCCCAGACGGCAATCTTCCCAAGCTAGTTCGCCAGCAACAGCCGTTTCCCAGCCTCTGCGGGTCGATATTCTGCTGAGAAATTGTGCAATCGGTCTGAATCCTCGAAAATCCCCATCAAAAGGGCTCTTCGTACTTTCGGAGGCGCACATCGCGGGCAAACAAGCACAGAACGACTACTCCGTCACGGTCGACCTCCGTAAGGCTTCGGTGCACGCTATAGATGATATCGCGCGCCTGGAAGAGGAGCAACAGCCGGTCTTAGCTTCGCTTGCTACAAACGGACATCTCTCCGCGCTCAACAAGCTGGGGTTTGTGTCTTTAAGTTCCATTTCGGCCGCTAAAGTCTACGTCAACATTGGGGGCGATGGAAAGGAAAAACCACAGCTGGTGGACGTTGAGTTCAAGAATGAGCTGTTCGTCATCGAATCATGCGCAGACTCTACACAGACCCTCGCCACAATTCTCAGCGGCCTACAGCCACCAACACCACCCTCCACCGCAGAGCAATATCGGACTGTGGTGCCTCTACAACAGATGATGGAGTCATTCACTGGTGACGAAATGGTGCACAACGAAGAAGCCGAAACGGATGACTTCATGAATAACGCTGACCTAGTTGAGGATGATCTACCAACGAATCTCGAGTTTGTCGGAAGTATCTACAACTCGCAATCCATACCCACCGACGAGGAAATGGGTGACAGCCTGCTTGGCGAAGACGATCTAAGTGCTTTAGCTACACCACCCTCGGTACGTCAACGCGGCGATCGAGCTCTTTTGGAAAGCTTCCAGGAAAAGTATGAAGTTACTCAAGGCGAGGATGACTTCGATTTTAGTGAGGAGTATTTTGGAGAGTCAAAGGTAGAGCCAAAGGGCAAAGCCCGAAAATGGGATTCGACGAAGAACCAATATCATCTCTCAAATGAGTTCAAAGTCGCAGACGCTCCACTAAAGGTACGCGTTCGAGACGTCAACATCATCTGGAATCTGTACGATGGATACGACTGGCCCCAGACGCGAGACGTCATCAGCCAAGCCGTGGACAATGTCGAAGCTCGCGCTGAGGAGCGACGCCGCAAAGGGAGAGAAGACGATGACGACGACGATTTTGTTGAAGAGGACTTCCTTTTCAACTCCGTTTGGATTGGGGTGCCTGTAAAGGAAGAGAAGGGCGCTCTCGCTCGGCGCATCAACCACGATATTGACGACCTTGTGAGCGAAACGGGCAGTCACGCAACGTCAGTGACACGCTCTACGGGGGCTACTATACGACCTCATAGCTCAACCAAGTCCAGGCGTCGCCTCAGGCTCGAGCGTAGCAAACACAAAAAGATTGCGTTCTCTCTCAAAGACGTCGCAGTCGACCTGGTCATATTTCCTCCTGACACTGGGGAAACGATTAGTTCCGTCAACGTTCGCGTACAAGATCTGGAGGTTTTCGATCACGTCCCTAGTTCCACCTGGAAAAAGTTCGTCACCTGCGCAATCGATCCAGAAACCAGAGAGCTCATTCGTCCGATGATCAACCTCGAAATTGTCACAGTAAAGCCAGTCACTGACCTAGCCGCATCAGAGCTTGTTATTAAAGTAAACTTCAGTACACTCCGCATCCTGCAGCTTCTGCTAACTTAATCAATAGGTGACTGTACTTCCACTCCGCTTGCATGTTGATCAAGACGCATTGGACTTCATCACACGTTTCTTTGAATTTAAGGATAATTCCATGCCAGCTGGTACCCCGGCTGGTGACCAACCTTTCATTCAGCGTTTGGAAGTGATGGCGGTCAACATGAAGCTGGATTACAAACCAAAGCGCGTGGACTATCGCGGCCTCCGGTCCGGTCACACGACGGAATTCATGAACTTTCTTATACTTGACGGTTCGGATATCACCTTGCGCCACGCAATCGTGTATGGAATCACCTCATTTGACAAGCTTCATAAAACACTCAATGACGTCTGGATGCCGGACGTCCGAGATAATCAATTACCGGGCGTACTGTCGGGTTTGGCAGCTGTACGGCCCCTCGTGAACGTCGGCTCTGGACTCAAGGACCTTGTTGTGGTACCAATGCGCGAGTATAAGAAGGACGGTCGGATTGTGCGCAGTCTACAGAAGGGTGTGTACGCATTTGCTAAAAACACCACATCAGAGGTAGCACGTTTGGGTGCAAAGGTAGCGATCGGCACGCAGAACTTGCTGGAAGGCGCTGAAGTTTTCTTGAACCCACAGACTGCCTCATCAAGTCGCCACCAATCTCTCGACTGGGACGGCGAAGATCCTGGTTCTGATACCGAAGAGCCACGCGCCGTGTCAAACTACGCGCATCAGCCAATCAGTGTGCGCGCTGGTCTCCGTAGCGCCGCTCGACATCTTGAGCGTGACTTGCTTACTGCTCGCGACGCGGTGATAGCGATTCCTGCAGAGGTCATGGAAGAAGGTAGCGGAACGGGTGTTGCGAGGGCCTTTGCTCGACATGCACCAACTATTATATTACGGCCTGCGCTTGGTGCTACGAAAGCGCTGAGTAACGCCTTGCTAGGTGTCGGCAACGCGCTTGATGCGGGATCGAGGCGTAAGATTGACGATGTAAGTACCGTTAGTTCATCGCTTGAAATCAACACAGCTAAGACTTTTCCAGAAATACAAATCTTATTAGTAGCGGGCGGCTGTCGACCCCAAACTAAAGTCGAAAGAACCAGGTAGTAGCATGCCACCTCGATGATGAACGCACATGCCTCCTTGCATGTTTGACCTTTCTCGCCAGAACGTTTGCATAGCGACGAGCGGAGTTTGGGTGGTGAAGGCGTCGCATTTTGAGCCTTTTATAATACAATTAGCATAGGGATGGCGTTCTCACGCATTTTCAGAGTTTAATCTTGTGCCTAATATCGTTTCATTTACTCAAGCGTGTGTCGTGACTCCACAGTGCAAGCCGAAATTCTTTCCATGTGGACAACACCATCGCCAGTTCATGCAAAAACTATCAAAGTATATCCATGCTGAGCATCCGATCGCTCAAGATGCAAGCATTTACACGGCATACTTCTTCACTCTATCACCTAAGAGCATTCCACACGATCCTTATGCCCTCGCTCTCCTGAATTGAGATCCCAACATAATTCAACTAAAACCACGGTAAACCCAGAAGTCAGTTCTTCTCCCAACATCAAAACTATAATTGTACGATCAGGTTGCGTCAACCAAGCAACTCGCCTCTGGCAACCAACTAATGATATATTCCCTGGACTGTCTTGCTGTCTGGCCCATTTTCCCGTCCCACACCGCCCGCCTTCTTTTCTCTTCGTCCTAAGCGGCAGCTTGTTCTTGACGAGGTGGACTATAGATCCTGTCGTCTTCGCAACAACGACGTTTAGCCTCGCAGAATGCTGTGTTTTGTGGAGAACTAATGTTGATGAAAAACTTGACCGTGCGACGTAGTTGCGGCTATGGATCTTTATTTTTCAAGTGTGGCATGACGGCGCACACGTACCAAGACGCGAAAACTTTACGACCAATATAGAACAGCCCTCACACTGTTTGTTCTCCAAAGCCATATAACGACCATCGCTGCACTAGATAGGATTAAGGCGAAAGAAGTGCACGCTGCTTGCGCGTCTAGGACACGGGAAGCGGATTACTAATCCCGAGGCTGTCTAAACACTAAATATATACATCGCCTAATCACGGGTACTGGAATAGGCCACCATAGACGCCGTATTCTGCTACTCGGACCAAGAATCTTGTTACCATCACAATGCATACATGTGTCTCTGAGATGCAATAGCCACTTGGAGCGAAGGATCAGGCAAAACTCAGCAATAGCTATATGCTATCAGAAGGCAGTACAGGTCCCCATTGAGAAGACATTCAGACGACATGTGATCCCGTTTCCCTTGCAAGAAGCATCATTGCTTCGTCCATCATCCTCTTCGTCCAACTTCAGTAAGTGTACCTGAAGCCTTTCTGGTCGCCATCCTGTGTGTACGTTAACATCTTGCAGTGGGAGTGGGAGATGCGAGACACATACATCATTGTATTCTAGTTCAAGCTCCCCCCGATCCGCTCGCTTGTTCAAGCTCCACGATCTCAATGTGATCAGGATAACAATGACAATCGTAAGCAGGCAGCACGCAATACAGGCATATAGCCCTGGCTCGTACCCGGGCTTGTCTTGTTCCCTACATGGCGTCAGAATGTCATAGCTGATAGATCGCGGATTGAAGACACAGACCTGAACACGAGGCCTCCTGCAATGCCACCGACGCCGCCCATACCCACCAAGATGGCAGAACAGAAGGCGCGCTTCCACTGTCCTCTGATGTTGTTTGCCTGGTACGACATGGTTGCGGGGATATTGCTGTTTGCGCCAGCAGTAGTCAAGAAGACGCCGAAGTACCTGACGTTCGAGTTGGCATGAAACCCCATGATGGGCAGACCGACTAGGCAGAGGACCATGTTGAACAGGATGATGGGCCCACGAAGGTGGTATTTGTCTCCAAGCCAGCCGGTCGTGTACATGACGATGGCGGCAAACGCATAAGGAGGAGCAACAAGACACTGAGCTGCGCCGACGCTAAAGCCCATGTTTTCTCTGAGGATAATGGGCAGGAAGTATGCCAGTGCATACGTAACCGTTGTCGTATTGAAGAAGATCTGTACCCGTTAGCAAATGACAATCGGATGAGTATCTGGATGGTTACCATGGCGAAACCCCAGATCTTAATATCAGCGCTGCCCTTGAAGAACTTGGCCATAGACCATGGCTCCGGTTTGGCATCTCCACGATCCCTGTTAACGCGGTCGATGATGAACATGGCTTCACGCTCAGTCAGAAAGTTCCAGGACTTGTGGGCTTTGTCAGGGAAATCGACCAAAGCCCAGTAACCGACAATACCGAGGAAGCATGTCAGCGCGCCTTCAATGATGAAGATCCCTAGACGGAGGACGAAGTGTCAGGACAATTCCAATTGCGAGGCGTATCCGGGAGATAGCTTACAGCGCCAACCGTTCAGACCCTCTCGTCCTTTCAATTGCATCAAGCCATAAGCGAGAATACCGGCGCAAGCAGATGCCAAACTTCCAAGGATGTAGAAGCACGAGTACCGCTTTCCGATGTCGTATCGAGTATCTGAGGGTGTCATTAGCGTTATGTGGCGAACTAAGAACCATTGAGCGCTTACACCAGGTGGAGAGCAAGTAGACACAGCTTGGGAAAAAGCCAGCTTCTAGCACACCAAGAACAACTCGTAGCGCGGCCAAGGTTCCGTAACTGTCTGCAAAGCCCATGCCGATCATGACCCCACCCCACAGCACCACGATGACGGAGAGAAAATTACGGGGTCCGAGGTATCGACAAATGACTGTTGCTGGGGGCTGGAAGACAATGTAGGATGCGAAGAAGACAATGGTTACGATAGAGTAGAGAGATATCGAGCCCTGTAGGACATAGAGTTTGAGGTCGACTGTCATGCTACGAGTTGTTAGCCACGAGTGGACGCAATTGCATACGGGTCGGTTACGAACCCGGCGATGGCAGCAGCGCTGAGATTTGTTCTGTCCATCAAACTGATGCAATATAGCACTCCTACGGTAACGACAAGACGTCGGTCAATGCGATGAATGATCTTCTTCTGCTCCCGCTCGCTAAACTCGCACTCGTATCCGGAGCCGTCTTGGGAGCCGTCGACATTCTCTTTGAGGGAGACAGGTCTTTTCTCGAAGGCGTCGTTGTGAGGCATGACAGACTCTTGGTGAGCCATGGTGGGCACGTAGGTTGAACTTTGACCGTTAGGGCGTAGGAGGAGGTGGAGGTGAAGGTGGGTTGTCTGGGTAAGAGCGTGGTAGTCGCACGCTATACGCGTTATATGTTTGAAAATGCTCCTGCCATTTGACTCCCCACCGGCACACTGCCAAGTGAAGTGGGTGTGTTGGGCAAGGCATTACGCTGGAAAAGTACCGAGGCTCGGGAATTCACGACTCGTCCGTCCAGCCTGCGGCTGCTACTCGAGCGCTTTGGGATCCCAGCAGCAGAGGGCCGCCCACGCGAAGGAGCCCAAACGAGAAGGGCCATGGAAGCTGGGGATGGGCTTGGCGTGTGGAGACCCCGCATGCTAGCGAACGCCGCCGTTGGTTCTGGTCCACCACAAGCCGGGTGGCCAGCAAGAGAAGCCTTTGTGTGAGCATGCCGCTTGATTCTTATCGCCCGCTACTGCGAAGCCACACACAGGGATAAGAGCGAGGAACCGGCATCGCCCGACTGGCGTTGCTTTTCTCTACCTAGGTATTCACACTCCATCTTGTGCAACCCGCCTGTCAAGCGATCGGCGTCACCACATTTCAACGACAGGCGCGGGGTAACCAGGCGTTCCTAGCACTGTGTCAACTCCACATGGGCGCACTTCAACATCGAGACTTATCCCAAGCGGGAAAGTACTCCGATCTGCTTTGCGGCGTTTGTGCTTTCGAGCCGCGTGGGAGCAGGCAGATTTGGCACTGACATCCCGTTCCAAGCCGTCGGCGGCTTGGCACACTACTGTTGGCGTCATTCTGATCATTCTCGCCATGCTTGACGCTGTGGAAGATTTCCCCGTAGACGCTTGCGGCACCTGTGTCTCCGTGGAAGAGTGGGAATGCCCGATTTCGGTAGGAGACCAAAGGTTCCAAATTGTATCCATTGCAGCAGAACGGCTCTGGCTTCGACGAAGACGTTGCAAATTTACATTGCACTCAAAAGCCGAGAACGCGTGTGTTTTCCGTCAGATTGGGCGCCCGAAAGCCTACATACCGCAATTTTCGAACCTCCAGCACATGGACTTGCTCCTTGACAGTGCCTCTAGCCTAGATCAGCCGGATCCACAGCCTGCCATCGTCACAAGGGGCTCGCTTATGACTCTTTCATTATCCACCACTAGGCCAGACACCGCCTGCGAGGCATGTTCTGCATGAGTGTTACAGCATCATAGACGTGGCGTAACCACGCGACTACATACCTAGACTTGAAGCGAATCTATCTTACCATTGCGATTCTCAAGCATGCAAAACAACACAGATGGTGGTTCATGCCCGAGTATCGACAACTCCGGGCACCAGCCAAAGCTGTGAAACGCACCTGTGGTGACTACCCAGATGTTCAAGTGGGTACGCTACGTGATTTGCTTTTCCCTTCATCCACAGCATTTGCTTCTTGCTTCCGATGCCTATTTCACCCGTCTATGGTACCAGATCTCATGCGCCTGTAACCCGGAGCTCGGAATATGACGATCATTGCATCGTAACCCGGTGCTTGGGATCCTTGTCGGTCACCTTCCCCAGATTCTGGCTTTCCAACAAACCTTCCAATCAGCATCGAGATGTTACTTTAGTGACCGAGGTTCCCACAAGACTGACTTCCAAAACAGCGACACCAAGCTCTCAGCTCCGCGCATGCATCTAACATGCGTGTCGCGAGCACCATTTTGTGTAGCCCATAAACCTCCAACAACACCACATCCCGTCTGGTGCCGCCAATTGAACCTCATGCATGAGATGAGCCGAGGCACTTTCGCAGTCGCCGTAAATTCATCTCAACACTTCTCGTAGGGCGCCTAAACACCAGACAATACCAAGGACTGTGCTCATAACAAGAACGTTGGGATTTTGCGATTCTACCAATGAGCTGGCTTGGAGTCGAACAAGTTCCGAGGCACCACGCGGTTAGATTTAGTGGCCAAGCAATTGGGCACACGTCGACACAGGCTACAGGTAAGTTGCAGCTCACGAAAAGATGCAAACTACTAAGACAAAGATACGAAAAAGAGCCGGCTTCGCTTTGTCAGATGGAACAGCCAATCTGCTCAAGCAACAGTCGACCAAGTTCATGTTACAATTGGCACCTCTTGCATGTGACGACATTATGGTGTATTTCATGCCATGCCATCAAGGTCTTGCTAGTATCATTATCGCCTATTGATTCAGTGTCGATTCTACGACGAAAGCGACTGCATGACTTGACAGCATGTCACCGTCTTCTCGGTGGCCTTGGTACCCACTTCTCCTCAGCCTCCGTCTTCCGGAAATACCTTGCACATCTCCCTTTCTGATCCTGCATCTTACATGCCTTGGTCACTACCTCATGGATCAGATGCAATAGACCCAGATTCACCGTTACCTTTCCCTCTGCGGAATCAAAGTCGTCGGTGAACTTGATGGGGTGCGGCTCTTCCACAGTCTCCATCCACTCAATCATCGGGGGGCAGTCGGGCCTGAAGCTGTTGATATTCACTTGCTCGATGCAAGTGTCGATGTCGAAACGCAGAAACATGATCTCGTCGCTGCTCACGACGAAGCCATAGGTTATGTTGTGCTTGAGCATGTACCAAGCTAGGTCTCCTATCGCCGCTGTCAGTAAAACGTGTCCTTTGAGGACAATGGCACGACTTACCCAAAACGCATCTCAGGCTTCCCCAGGAGTTCTTCGCCGCCTGTTCGACTGCCGAGGAGAGCGCTCCTGGTCGTCCTCCTAGATACTCGGCATGACCGAAGAGTCTTAACTCTTCGTCTCGGCCCGTGACCTTAGCCCGAAACCAGAATCTAGGTTTTGCTGCATGGTCTGTCTCAGTCTTACGAAGTGCGATGTGTTCTGGTAGATTACACGCATCCGCATGCTTCATCGTTTTCGTAGCGAGCAATTGGTTGTAGACTGACTCCACAATCTCAAGCACCTCGCGCCGAAACATGGTCTCAAACTTTGCAGGAGCTTTGTCATCTTCGCCAGCCGCTGGGGCTGCGGGTTGCAGCTCAGCCATCTCGTGGTCTTTGATCTCATCAAAAGCTCTCTTGCAGCCTTCGCTCTCCCAGTGTTGTATCACATGGCGCTGATAGTCTTTCCAGTGATGTAGAAAACCAAGGTACCAACGTCGTCGCGCATCGGCGGGTAAGAATAGTGGCGCGTCAGCGTCAGCTTTGGGCTGCTTGTCTGTGTTGATGGGCTGTAGTACCATTGTTTGAATAGCTGAAGTCTTCATGTTCAAACAACGAGACGGAGTAGAAAGCGACGGTAACGATGGCGATAGATGCTATAGTTCGCGTTGATGAAGAATGCTCGCAAGCGGTATGTGTAGGTTATGCGCACTACGCTGAGGGTGTAGCTACCCAGTTAAGACGTGGTGCTCGCGATTGCCAGAGTGCCCCGTTGTTGCTTCCATGTTTGAGTGATCTATAAAGCAAAGTGAGA
>JAESFQ010000709.1_pt1 | contig 12238 bp, 13 predicted proteins | sample 9269431 | NCBI WGS metagenome assembly JAESFQ01 (sample SAMN14502588, study PRJNA617103) | algae metagenome | isolation source: Plectolyngbya sp. WJT66-NPBG17 and co-occurring heterotrophs from well... | place: USA: Mojave Desert, Joshua Tree National Park, California | collected 2006-08-06
AAAGTATCAGCCAAGGAGACAGCGTATCTCAAGCCGAGTTCATCAACGAACTCTTTGGAGTGAGTGCTTAAAGCAATACGAACGAGACCGGTTCGCTTGTCACTTTGAAATCCTTGCGACACAACCGCAACGAATACGTCCTAGCAGGTGGTGCCCGCAAGCGGGTCTATCTCCGGACCGATCGTAGTTCCGATCCTTCGCCCTCAATTACCTTTCAACCGTCGTTGTCCCAAATGCCCCCCGCTTCCATCAACGGCATCAATAACGGCATGAACGGGAAACACTAATCTGCAATTAACGCAGAACACAACTCCGATAGAACCAAGTCCACTTAAGCGGACTACACCGTCATGTTGTCAGTCCACTGGAGTGGACTTCGCACCGTTAGCCCAACTTCCAGTCCGGCGCGGGTTCGATCGATGAACAAAGCACCCGAAAATCGCGAGGTAGCACCGCAACGCAACAAATCGATCGAACTCCAGTCAATAAAAGAACTAAAGAGCATCTACACTCTCCGTTATTCTTATATTGGCTTCTGTATTTCCTCTTAAGCCGCCCTGTGGAGTGACGCCCCATGACTCAAGCTAATCCTCCCCGCCCCCAATCGCTCCGCCAAAACGACGTATTCATCTCCTACTCGCGCAAAGACAAAGCCTTTGTGCAACGCTTAGATGAGGCATTCCGCAAAACCGACCGCGACCCCTGGATCGATTGGGAAGACATTCATCACGGCGAAGAATGGCGACGCGCGATCGCGCGAGGCATCGAAACCGCAGACACATTTATTTTTGTGATCAGCCCTGATTCGGTTGCTTCTGCGGAGTGCCGCAAAGAAATCGATCAGGCGATCAGTCTCAACAAACGTCTGATTCCAGTCGTGCGGCGCGATGCTCAAGGAGTACATCCGGTATTAGCGGAGTTGAACTGGATCTTCTTTCGAGAAAACGACAGCTTTGATCAAGCGTTCCAGAAATTGATCAAAACAATTAATACCGATTTACAGCATGTCCAGTGTCATACTCGCTACCTCAGCCGCGCGATCGAATGGGAAAACGGACGCGATGATGGCTTCTTGCTGCGGGGGAAAGACCTCGACGCCGCAGAGCAATGGTTAGCGCAATCGAATGGAAAAAAGCCTGTTCCCGCTGAGCTACAGCGTAAATATATTGCCAAAAGCCGTGAAGTCGAAGCCGCGAACGATCGCTTAGCCGAAGTCGGACGACAGGCAAACCGCAAGATTCGCATCAGTAGTTTTATCTCGATCGTGAGTTTGGTGAGCGCAGGCGTGGTCATTGCGATCGCCCTCTATCAAGTCCATCAACGCATTCAACAACTCAATGCAGAGATTAACGCTAAGCAAGTCGAAGTTCAAACCCTGACGATTCGACAAGCCCAGTTAACTCAAGATCGCACCGTTCTGATTCGAACCTTGCAGCAACGTGGCTTTACAGACGAAGCCATTGAAGACTTATTAGCTCGTCCACCTGAAGAATGGCTACCTAAAATTGAGCAATCTGCACAGGCAGATGCAAGCTATCGCCAAACCTTAGACCAACTTGAGCAAGAGCAGTCACCTGAGTCACCTGCACCCGACCCTGCAGATCCCTCCCCGTCTCCAGATGCGGTAATTCAGCGCGAGACGCCCGTGACGATCGAGTACTATCCCAAAGACATTGATCCAAAAACTGTTCGAGATGCGTTTACAAAACTTGGGTTCAATCTAGACATCAAAAAACCTGAAGTGACAGACGTGCCGATCAATGTCATTTTTTATGGCGAGAACGTGGAGCAAGAGGATGTGAAACTCGTTGCCTATGCCCTCATTCGTGCTGGTGCTGAAATCAAATACATTCAACCCTTCCGAGGCGATTATGCAAAACGCAAGCCATCCATTATTCAGGTTGGTGCGGAGCGTAAATTCCAGGACAAACCGCCTTTAGAAGTAGAGCAAATTCGGAATCAATCGTTGCCACTGCCCCGATAGATCCATTCAAGAAAGCGCAGAAGAGGCAAGAATAAAGCCGATCGTCTTCACAAACTCAATTGCTGTAGAAACATTTACAGGTTCTTTCCGAACGAATTCAGAATCAATGAATCAGCCTAGGGGAACAAGAGAATAAGAATTCTCTAAACTTTAAATAGGACTAATTGGCCTCTAAGTTTGATTTCCTCGTCAACAAGCCTTCTATAAAGCTCTGAAGCAGGTTCATCTGCTGGCTTCTAGGGCACTAATTTCTCTCGTACTACCAGAGCGAGGATGAGATTTGAGTTTAGTAATTTTACCGGGAGCTTCAGCGATCTCACGGAAGTTTTCTAAAAAGGTCGTCAAGTCCATCGGTTTATTTATCCCTTGCAGACCAGGCTCCTGATATCAACATAAAGAGCCCGCCTGCAAAAATCGCGCTCGCGCTCGCCGAACGAGGCTTCCAGGTGACAGCGACCGATTTGTCAGCAACAGCCATTCGTCAGGCAGCCGCCAAAGCAACCGAGCAGGGATTATCGATCTCATTTCGGCAGAATGACACCCTTAACAGTCCCCTAGACCAATCATTCGACTTGATTCTGGACGCGGGTGCTTCCACGTGCTGCCCCCGGACAGCAGAGGTGCTTATGTGCAAACCGTCGCGAACCTGTTAAAGCCGAAGCGCTACCTATTGTTGAAATGCTTCAGCGACCAGGAAACCCGAGAAGCCGGTCCCTACCGCTTTACCCCTGAGGAGATTCAGCAGATCTTTCACGAGCGATTTCATCCGCGTTCTGTTGAGCAGACGATCTATCAGGGGACGCTGGATCCCCGGTTGTGTCGCAAATACTTTTTAGTGACAAACGAAGTGTCGTTCGCATTCCGTTATGCACTCATACCGAACAGTTCTTCAATAAACTTTGCTTGAGACAGGCTCTTCCCTTGGCTGATTCCCTTCACTTGTCCTTTGCGAATCATACTCATGGCTTCGATTCCGCTCAAGGTTCGTCTTGCCGTGTTGAGTGAGCCAAATCCCATCATGGGCTTGGTCAATCGCTTGATGTGGCGATGATCCTGCGATTGGGAGGTTGTTCATATCCTTGCTTTGCCGTAATTCGGTCTCTGCTGCCAAAGTTTCATCCGCTTTCAAGTTTCAATTGCCACCGGATAGGCAGCGTTCTGATCCACCGTGATCACCCGTGGTTTTTGAGTGTGTTCCGCTTTCAGCAGTTTGCGAAAGAACCGTGTGGCTGCCTTGCCGTCTCGCTTTGCACTCAGCATGAAGTCGAGCGTGTTAGAGGACGTTTGAGAAGTAGCGAATTATACTCAAAATAGCCTTCCGATACTTATCCGAGAAGGCTGAAAGCGCGATTCCTTCGTTAGAACTGTTTGTTCTTAAAGTATTAATTGTTACCTCTCAAACGCCCTCTTATACCATTTTAATGAATACTTGCTACAAATAGAATAATTGCGTTTAGCAGGTGTGAGATGGTTGGAGTGAGTCAAATCGAAATCAAAGAGAGTACAGAACAGATTAAGCACTTGATGCACCTCCAAACCAACGCGATGGCAAAAGAGCGATTGCAAGTGTTGTACTTGCTCAAAAGCTTGCAAGCAGAAAGTATCACACACGCAGCGCAACTGGTGGGACGAGACCGAACAACGGTGCAGCGATGGCTGTTGAAATACCAAGCCCAGGGCATTGAGAGGCTACTTGCCCCTCGCACAGGACAAGGACGAAAACGCAAGATTAACGAGACGGTGAGCGACCTGCTCGACATTCGATTGCAGGAACGGCATGAATTTCACACGTATGGCGAGGTGCAGCAATGGCTGGAAACAGAGCATGGACTTGCGGTGAAATACGGCACGGTTCATCTGCACGTGCGCTATCGTCTAGGGGCAAAGCTGAAAGTCCCGCGCCCCGTCAGTGTCGAGCAAGATGCCGCAGCAATGTCGCTTTTTCAAAAACCCTGGCTGCCCGCTTAGGGTTGATTGCACGGCTCAATGCGCCACTGCCGCTGCGCTACTGGTGCGAGGATGAAAGCCGCATGGGTCTCAAAACAGAATTGGGGCGAGTGATCACAGCGCGAGGTGTCAAGCCCATCGCCCCGGTGCAATGGGTGCGGCAAGCCTTCTACCTCTACGGCATTGTCGAACCGCGCACGGGCGAAAGTTTCTTCTATGAATTCTCGCACCTTGACTCCGTCTGCTTTGAGCGGTTTCTCAAACTGGTGTCCGAGGCGTACCCCCAGAGTTTGAACGTGATTCAGACCGACAACGCTTCGGCGCACACCGCCGCGAACATTGAGATTCCCGACAATGTCGTGTTAGTGTTTCAGCCCGCCCACAGTCCCGAACTCAATCCGATTGAGCAGGTGTGGATGGATATCAAAGCGGATTTGAAGAATGAAATTTTTGGCACGTTAGACGACTTGCGAAATGCAATCACAGAAGTATTGAGTTATCTCTCTCCCGACTGGATCGCGTCGTTGTCCGGTTACTCCTATATCTTATCCGCACTATCTGTAGCAGGTATTCATTAAAATGGTATCACCATCATGGCGATCGCATGAGATGGCGACGGACTTTTCGTAACGGCTTGAATTTGATCCACGATCGCGCGAGTGTCGTTATCTAAAACAATGCGGCTGGTCATAGCGCTATACCGTGGTCATTCCAAGTAGAGAGATCAGTTGTGAAAAGCGATCTGTTTGGGAATGCTTCGCGACTTTGAATCGACCTTTTGTGGCTTCTTCCAAAGGTTCTGCTAGAGATGCAGAGCCGCCAATGATTAGAACTTCTCCGATTTCGCTCATCCACTGATTCCAACGGCTTCGCAATTCTGCTCGAATATCGGAAAGCCACTGTTCACGACAAATCTCAAAGACCTCCTGAAACTGAAATCCACTCGTGCCGAGGGTAAAATCTTGCCGCTCGATACCGTCCATGATTTGGGATAAATCAGGACTATTGGCAAGTTGGGGTGTAATTCGGGCACTGATGCGACGGGCAAGATCATACGTGCCGGGAAGAATGGCATCGGCTTCACGGATCAGGGAACCACCAACGCTGTAAAGCCTGCCGATTCCAGTCCCGCCACCGAGATCTAGGACTCCATTAAGTTGTCGTTTGCTGCGATACAGATCACGCTTCATCGCAAAGTTGTAAGCAGATTGGGTTTCGTCGATCGGTTTCACTTCATGCACGACGGCTGTAATCCGCTGCCCGTTGCGAATGAACTGATGTGTGCCTTCGATCTTCTTGAGTTCTGCGACATCCACTTGATTTCGGCTGTTCGGTAAGGCGATGACGAGACGCTGAATGGTGACAGCGCTGCTGCCGGGGTGAGGCTCGATCGCGGCTAAAACTAATTTCTTCGCTAAGTCGCATTTGTTGTCTTGAAAAACTGGCGTACCGCGCATATCTCTAGCAACTGCGCCAAGACAAAAGTGAGCATCTCCAGCGCTAATGACAACGCTGTGATCGTCGGGGCTGGGATCATCAAATCCAGGCTCAAAATGTTTGATGAACGCGGGAATCATGCGGGGTCGGTTGTCTGTATCGATCCATTTGAGGATGCGGTTGCCACCGTCAAATACGACGATCGCTCTCTTAAGCGGAACGATTGCGGTTTGGTCGTTTGATAGCCGCGAATTGGACGTAGCGAGGCTGTTAAACATGGGAGTCGATTCCTCCTAAAAGTTGGTCAAGTGCCGATGCTGTTTGAGTTTAAGACTTCTTTGAAAGAGAGGCAGAGGGAAAGTTTTGGACCGTTATGTGTTCCTTGGCTGCTCTTTCCATGAGCGTATGTTAGCATAGCTTCCGAAGCTATCAATTAGCTTCGGAAGCCAAACAATTACTACAGAGGTCAGAGTATGATTACAGCGTCCATCGCCCTGCAATTTGAAGAAATGCCGCCCACCAAAAAGGAAAAAGTCACCTTTACCTGCACTGCCGAAACGAAACAGTCACTTGAGGAATGGGCTGAACGAGAGGGGCGCACAGTGAGTAACCTGGTAGAAAGGATTGTCTTAGCGGCTTTAGAGGGACAGAAACAAACCTCTGGCGACGAAGACAAAAGTAAATAGGAGATGATCGCTATGACAGCGCATGACTCTCTTCCTCAAACATCAGATGTCTTATCGGGCTGGGAAGCGTTTACAGAGCTTTGGAATACTGACATTCCCAAAGTCTCTGACTGGATCGAGCGAGCAGAAATCTGCTTGATTTCGCTTCTTAAAGCAAAAGATGCAACTGACATCAATTTAAGTAGTGAACTTAAGCTATGCAAGACACGACTAGAATCTGCAAAGCCACTGATCGAGGGAGTTTTCACCCTCTTTCAATCCCTAGAGAAGCCACCTGAACTTAAAGAGCGATCGGCTCTAATTGCCAAACAAGTCGAAGGGATCAAAAAGAAAATTACGTCGTTGAGTCGTCAGCTAAAAGAAGTTTCTGATTCAACGATCGCCAGCGCTCCCAAAGCGGGTCAACTGTTTCGCGCAAAAACCTTTCATTCGCTGCCCACAAGCGCGCCGATGATCAGTTCGCTGGCATCTCAAATGCGCCGTGATTTGTGGCGCGATCGAGACGGTATCCCAGTCTTTGAGAAAGTCTCGAAGAGCAATCCGCAAAACTACATTGAGCATTACATTTCCAGTCCTGGAGATGTGTCTCTGCTTCCCTGGGATGCTGCCGAAAAGATCATCAATCAATTCGGCTTTAACACCGTCAAGCTGCAATTAATTTTTGCCGCTCACGCGATGAACCTAGCAGAACCTTGGAATGGAACTTTTACCCTCTCCGGTGAAGATCTGCTCAAAGACCTCGGCTGGAGCAAGCGGAAAGACATTTCACTCAGCAAAAAGCTTTCTGAGCTAGTTAACTGCGCCTTTGCCTTAGACTGCTTGCTCGTCAAAGTTGAGTGGAAAGAAGGACAGCCAACCAAGCGTGGAATGGAGGTAACAGTTGAAACCTCGCGGATGTGGAATGTATCGATCAGCGCGACTGGTCAGAAAAATCTCCTGACTGGTGAACTAGAAGAGATCCAAAAAGTTGAACTTCAAGTTCAAGCTGGCGCATGGACAAAGAAATTTCTCAACCGTGACGGTGCAAAAGCGAGAGAAGCCCTGTATCAGTTCGGCTATCTTGCTCAGAACGTTCTATCGATTGATCCCTACCACAACGAACTTGCATTACGGTTAGCCATTCATCTCAGCGTAGAAAGCAGAATTCATCAATCAGGAGGATACCGCGTCAGAACTTTACTAGAGTCAGTTCTAGTGGGATACGAAAACAAAATTATTCAGGCTCAACGAGATCGCGACAAAGCCCGCGACCTAACAAATCAGTGGAATGAAGCGCTGAAGACTTTTCTCAAAATAGGTTGGTCAATTGAGTTTGACGACAATTACCCGGAAGCCCTTAGACCAGACAGCCAAGCTCGCAAACCCAAAGGCTATCTAGATCTGCTGTTAGAAAGTAAGCTCACAATTCAACCTTCTGATCCGATCCCAGACTTGCTATCGAGAGTCCAACTCAATCGAAGCACACACCAAAGCTCACCCAAACCTCGATCGCTTCCATCAGCAACACAGCAACGTTTAGCAGGTGATCAAGTTCGCGCTACTCGAAAAAGCAAAAAGTGGAGTCAAGCGAAATTAGCGGGACTGTTGAATATTTCACAGCCACTTGTTTCACAGATCGAGTCTGGAACACGCGAACCGACTCCAGAAATTGAAGCAAAACTGAGAAAACTACTCAAGCTTTATTCAGCCTCTTCTAAACTCGTCGATCGCTAGACCCAGAACCTGACGGCAACCTCTCATCGCCGTTTATGAATTCGTGCGGCTTTATTGCAACTGCTTTCATCCTTCGATGACGCTCAAAACCTGTAATAAAAAAAATAGTTTAAAAAATTGACCTTAAAGCCTTATGCAGTGAGCCTTTAACCCGTATTACAAATCTGCCCGGATCGTCCCACAATTCGCCCGGATCGTCCCACAATTCGCCCGGATCGTCCCACAATCCATTTTCAAAAGTCTTACAGCGTAAAGCTTTCAGCGTTTTATTACACCCTGATCAATATTGATCAATTTAAAGCAAACGCAAAACGGCTTTCAGGAAACCTGGCAAGATCTGGCAGTCCATTTTCTTTCAGAGAAATTGAACGTCCTATGTCCTCTCTTCACCCACATTTTCCAGCTTGCCAGATCCCTGTCTATCGCCATTTGGAAAGAAACGCGAATTCCTTTTTGTGGATCGGAGGAGTCAGATGAAAAATTTTATCTCGACTCGTCGCAACAACCCCTGTCAAATCTGCGGCGATATTAAGGGCAAGTGCCGGGAAACGTCCAGTGTTTGGCTCTGTATGACCTTTGCAGATGCCCTTGAATCCATTCCAGGGTTCAAGTTCATTGGACGCACAAAAGACGACCTGTGGGGCAAATGGGTCGAAGAGAATGAAAGCGATTGGACAGACCAAGCACGCGATCACTGGCGACAGGAGCAAAGTCGCAAACGTCAACAAAGAGCTGAGGCAGAAGCACAACGCCGAGCGGCTTCGATGACAGCTAAAGAACGCGATCGCTACAATCGGCAACTCCTTGATCGACTTGCACTTCATTCTGTCGATCGTGCCGACCTGCACAAGCGCAATCTGACTGATGAGCAAATTGCGAAATGGGGCGTTAAATCGGTTGGACAATGGCAAAAGCTAGAACACGAGCTTCCTCATACTTTGTCGGGTGTAAATCTAACTGGAGACTCGCTAAGCGTTCCTGGTGCTGGGTATCTCTGCCCAATTCAGGATGTTGAAGGCTTTTTAGTTGGATTTCAAATTCGGCTCCGCGACAGTGACATCCGTTATCTCTGGCTAACCAGTGCGACTAAGAAGCGTCCAAATGGCTCAACTCCTCACTTACCAAACGGCGAGCTTCCACTTGCAGTTCATCGCTCAGAGCATCTAATCCAGCAAAACATCGCGCTAGTCGAAGGAGTCGGAGCCAAACCTTTCATCACCGCTCAACGTCGAGGGTACTGTCAACCTAACCGTTCAAAGGCTTGCTTATTGAAAAATTGCCTAATTTTCAAAGGCTGAACAGCTCATTTCTTCGTGGCTCATTCTCAATAATTAGAGCGAAATCTAGTTAAGTTGACAGTACCGTGACAACCGCTTCAATTGCGAAACTTCCTGCTCTAACTTGGCAATTCGGCGCAATCGCGCATTGTTGCTGGCGATTCCCAGGCATGATCGGGAATTCTGAAATTACTTCATTTTTAATTCACGCTTTCATCCCGTCAAATTGGCGGGATTCTTTGTTTGAGGATGAGCGAGATCGCTCAGTGATAACCCTTAAAACTGCTTGCAGGCGCGATCGTCTCTTAGATGTGGGAATCCTTGAGCCATCCCCCTTTTAAGGCAGCGATGAATAAATCTCAGTGGCGCTCTCAATGGCATATCAGGCGCGATCGTATCCCCCAAATGATTCTCATCATCGTGATCGGCGCGATTCCCCTGAGCTATACGATCGCTCGGGTGTCTGATGAATTTCGACTGTGGCAGGCGGGCGGGAAATGGTGCGTTCAGATTACGCCGAGCGGTGAAGAAAAAGTTCTCTACAGCTCCGAATGCAGTGGTTTCAGATAGCGCGATCGCTTCTATGCTTATCTGCCCGAATTGTTCTTGAACGCTTTCATCTGTGCATCCACAGCATTCATGTAGCCCTGATCCTGCAAAATGCTCTGCGGCAGTAGATTTGCCTTGATCGCCGCTTGCACCACATCATTTGCCGTTAGAGTTCCTTGGTTACATCCATCCGCAAAGGCTCCATAGCTACGCAAGCCCTGCGCCCGGAGACGACCTTGGTATGCAGCATACACTAAGTCATACGGCGTTAGAGGCGGAACGGCTGCCGCTGTCGCAGTGGGAGCAGTCGTTGCATTCGTCGGGGTTGATTCTGCTCGCACGATCGGCATCGGAAGTAAAACAGTGGTCAGGAGCAGTCCCAGCATGAGTTTCCAATGATTCATGTCCTTTCTCCTAAGCATTCGTTGAGTTAGTGCAGGTGTTAGCGAGCCAGTTTTACAGTTTAGAGGATATCTCAGCAGTTGAAAAGTGGTCAGAACACTAAAGCCATCCTCTCAAGGTTTAAGCAATGGAAGAATCTTTAGTCGATCTATGTAATGAACTCTGAACCCTCGATCGCGCCTATGACGATCGAGGCATTGCTGATTCTGGCGTTCATGCTTGGGCTAGGGGGTTGGGGAGTTTGGGTAGAGCGGCGGGATTGATGAGCGGTTGAAGCGGCGTGATCGCGCTGAATACTTTAGAGAATTGAGTCGTGTTCTAGACATCTGGATTAACGTGATTGAATGGCTCTTCTGACGGAAATCTTTGGAAAGCCAGCCACAGGTCCCAGCATTTGTTCTGTGCTCCATTTTGCTCAATGGTTTTGATCGTGGTGCAATTTTTTTCGATTTAGAGCACGCTAAGAATAGGTCGCATTGGGGGAGAACACGATGAATCCGCTTACTCCAACTGGAATTTCTGAAAGGATGCAGCAAATTGAAGGAACCCTTTCAGGTGTAGGAGAAAAAATGAAAGAAACGGCTACTCTTCCTCTTCACAAAGCCGGAAGCTTAAGCGATGCTATTACCGCGAATGTTCAAAATTCTGTGCAAGCCTGGATCGATATACATCCCATTTTTGCGTGGATTCTGTTGCATCCGCTTTGGAGCGTGGGCCTTGCGATTCTTGTCCTTTGGCTTGCATTTAGTTTGTTAACGGCGCTGGTGGATGCAACTGTTCAGTTGATTTCACCGATTCTAAAATTACCGTTTACTGGATTCAAACGGCTGCTTTTGCCGCGTCGATTCGTTAAGCCTGATTCTTCTCAACGATTGATGGAAGTGCTTGATCGATTAGAAGCTTTACGACAAGAACAAGACGACTTACTGAAACAAGTTAAAACAATGTTAGCGTCGGAGCGCAATGTTAATGTTAAAGAGAAATCTGTGTCCGCCGATCAAACCTTGTCATCAAAACGCTAATAAAATTTTTGTAAATTTAGACAAGCGATCTGTGGGTACTGTCAACTTAACCGTTCAAAGGCTTGCTTATTGAAAAATTGCCTAATTTTCAAAGGCTGAACGGCTCATTTCTTCGTGGCTCATTCTCAATAATTAGAGCGAAATCTAGTTAACCTGAGTTCGGGATAAGGATTGAGACAAGAAAGGGGCAAACCCGATAGGCTGAAATTGCTAAAAATCATGCTCAGTTTGCCCTCATGTTTAGTCTAGAAGACCTGTTCTGCTCGGTCGATGATTTCTGCAAACGCTTTGAACCACGTTGGAAACAGCAACTTCTCAGCAGTGGGCTCCAGACACGCAATCGACCTCGCGGCTTGAGTTTGAGCGAAATCATGACGATTGTGATTGCGTTCCACCAGTCGTGTTACCGCAATTTCAAAACGTACTACCAAGAGAAAGTCCAGACCGAACGGGCAGGTGCGTTTCCCGGACTCGTCAGCTATCAACGCTTCATCGAATGGGTGCCAGAAACGTTAGTGCCAATGTGTGCCTACTTAACCTGAGTTCGGGTCGTGTAGCGGCATTAGTTTCATGGACTCCACTGCGTTGAGCGTCTGCCACAACCGTCGGATTGAGCGCAACAAAGTATTTGAGAACATTGCTGAGCGGGGCAGAACCTCGGTCGATTGGTTTTTCGGCTTCAAGTTACATTTAGTCGTGAATGACCGTGGCGAATTGCTCAACATCATCCTAACCCCCGGCAACACCGATGACCGCAAGCCTGTGCCGCAACTGTTGCAGCAGTTGTTCGGTAAAGTATTTGCTGACAAAGGCTATGTGTCGCAAAAGCTCGCCAAACAACTGCTCAAAACCGCAGGCATTCAACTTGTCACCAAGCTCAAACGCAACATGAAACAACGATTGATGCCACTCAACGACCGTTTGATGCTTCGCAAGCGTTCCCACACGCAGTGCGCCGAAGGCTGCATCGAAACAATTATTGACCAGTTAAAGAACATCTCGCAGATCGAGCATTCGCGCCATCGTTCTCCAGTCAATTGCTTTGTCAATATTCTGGGCGGTTTGATTGCCTATTGCCATCAACCAAAGAAACCAGGTTGTGTCGCAAGGATTTCAAAGTGACAAGCGAACCGGTCTCGTTCGTATTGCTTTAAGCACTCACTCCAAAGAGTTCGTTGATGAACTCGGCTTGAGATACGCTGTCTCCTTGGCTGATACTTT
>JAESFQ010000710.1_pt1 | contig 12231 bp, 6 predicted proteins | sample 9269431 | NCBI WGS metagenome assembly JAESFQ01 (sample SAMN14502588, study PRJNA617103) | algae metagenome | isolation source: Plectolyngbya sp. WJT66-NPBG17 and co-occurring heterotrophs from well... | place: USA: Mojave Desert, Joshua Tree National Park, California | collected 2006-08-06
AACACTTACTTGACATGCTGATGCAGCTCGCTCAACTGCTGGCTGTCCTCTACATTTATGCCGTTGTAGTTCTTGAACGCTTCGGGCACACCCTCCGCAACCCACATACCATACTCAATACTGGGTTCATTTGACTTTGCAAGCTGGTTGAACGCTCGCTTGAATTGCGCCATACTGAGACCTTCATAGTAGAATGACAGGCAGGTGAGTATGATGGCGACGTCCGGATGACCCCACTCCGAGGTGGGTGACGGGACACCTTTGGCCTGATATGAATTAGTAGAGAGCTGTGAGGATAGCCAAGCTGCATTAAGCTCATGGTTCGGAGCAAACGTACCTGGTAAGGCACTGCTATCGGATCCCGTGTTGGATGCAGGCCGTATTGCACATTCCAGCGCTTCTTCAAAGTCGAAAGCAAGATGCCATACACTAGGAGGCCCCGCAAATGAAGGACTACGTGCACCAAATGTTGCTTCTCCCCGAACATTGCCATGACCCTGGAAGTGATTGCGGCATCGACTAGGGGCTCGGTGATGAAGGAGCGAATGTCCTGTTGCGCACGCCGCGAAAGGTGGCGCAGCGGTAAAATCGATGTCTGGCCTCTGCAGATCTTTTGTACCATTTGATCAAGCAGGTACACCTCAACATCATCACGCAGGAAGTAGAACAGCGAAACACCTGTCCTCCTGACTACCTCGATGCTGTGGGGAAACCTGTTCACTAGGTCATCCAGATAAGAGAAGACAAGGTCCAGCAATGCTTGAATGGTTTGCCAACGTAAGGGATGCCCGTCAACAGTATGCTGTGACCCAGACGGATAGATTAGCTGCGTACGGATGCCAAGGGTGACATCGCATTCATCGAGTACATCCCTGGCATGCCGATCGAAGTGGTCCTGAATCTTGATCATGACGGCGGACTCATCGACCTTGCCATCGCACAGGCGCTGGATGCCGCTGAGTTTGAAGGACAGGATGTGCTCTGGCAATGCTAGTACGATGCCATTCCGCAGTTGAACCTCGTTGTGCAGACAACCGTAAGCGTGCATCAGCTGTTGATCTGTGGGAGTTCTGCGTGAAAATGGTACGTGCAATACCTCGCGGTCCAAAAGACCGCCCAGCTTAGCTTGCAGAATCTGAGCCGACTGTAGCAAAAGCGGCCGGGGTACTATGATTCGGAAAAGATTATCGGTCGCAAGTTCGAGTGCAACCATTGCTGGAAAGAGTGTTAGCACACACAAATGAGGGGTTGAGAGGCAGTCTTACGAAGAATGCAAGAAGTTTTGCCTTTGCCCATCAACAGCTGCGTCACCGAGTTCTCGCCAGACTGAGGAGATATTGTCGCGAGCGCCACGTCAACCTGCTCTGGGCGAAGCATGATATCATTGTCGATCTCCAGAATGAGCCAATCAACATGGTCCTCAGGCTTCCAATTCGTGTGACCAGCGTTGACACGTTCCTCGGACAGCTGCTGGCTGCGACCGTTCGAACTAGCCCTCTGGATACGTAACAAGCGCTGATACCTTGTGATGGCCAGCCCCAGGTCGATGAGCGTCTTCTTTACACCAACGCCGAAGCGTGCTCCTGAAGTACTACGCAGCTCTGATAGCAGAGTACGAATCGTCACCCTCGGCCACAGGCCGACCAAATCGAGCCACTTTGCTGGCGCGTCCTGTCGACGCAATGCACCACGCATCTGCTCAATGATCATGCGCCAGGTTCTATCCGCGGTAACCAAATTTTCGGCCAACTTGGTGGGATTGAAAGGCTCTTGGGGGGGATTTGGATGGTTGAGACGCTTCACCAGCGCTTTGATACTGTCTTGCAGCTCAACACCATATCGTCTGTGGACCATGGAAGTTGAAGACTCATATGGTGCGACGAGTTGCGAGAGTTCCCGAACGGGTTTCGAAACATAGGAGTTGGCCGGAAGAAGCTGCATCACGTTGAACACCCTGGGCTTCTTGAAGGGCTCAACGTAGTCGACTTCTCTGCTCTCAGCCGAGATGAAGGAAATATCTTTCGTCAAGACATCCTTGAGGAGCAGAGTCCCACCGCCCCCCATGGTTGACGGATACAGAGAGGATGGCGAAACATCAAACCGAGACTCAGTCTGATGCTCGGCTTGACTCAACTCTGGGTACGATGAAAGAACTGTTTGGAGCTCGACAAGGTGATCAGAGAAATCATCGTTGTCAACCAACCTGTTCCACTCTGGCCGCACGAGCGCCAAGGCTTCTTCACGATCAAGCAAGCTATCGTTGACCGTTGTCAGGAGAAGATCGTCAAGGTCTTTGGATGGCCATAGGGCAACAATAGATGTTGCAAGCGTCCTGCATGCGTCCGTGGCATCCGTGTTGTGCCGCAACTCGAGATTCAAAACCCTGCTTGGTTTGGCCTTGACATTCGCGACGTATGGCTGCTTTGCATCCTCCATTAATTCCATGAGGCGATCCACGGTGGGCATTTCGTGAGACACAAAACGATTGTATGAAGGGCTCTTCGGAAGTCGCAATACTCTCAGGTCGTGAAGAAGAGCGAATGAAAGCGCACCTCGCAGTAACTGCATGTTCGCAGTGGGAGAGAACGCCAACAAGCAGAACAAAAACGTCAAGTGAAACTTCTTGTTGTCGGAGCATTTCAGGGCAGTGATAACCAGAGGTCCCCAGTGCAGCACCTGATCTGCTTCCAGGATATCCGTGATCTGAATCATGTCGAATCGCTTCACGTAGCCACCAATGACCGACGTGTTTTCGAACAGTCTCGCTAGCTGCACATTGCGTACAGCTTCGTGGGTCGAGACAAAAAGGACCTTTGCCAAGCTGATAACGTGTTCGCGTTGGGTTCCAACAAGACGACCGTCTCTTCGCAGGTAAGCCTGGGCATGCTTGGATGTGTTGCCAGGGACCCGTGATAGAGCTCGATTTTCCAGGTGATCATGACCGGCACCGGTTGGACTTCGTTCAACGGACTCGAACGGCGGTGAGAACTTCTGAAGTTGCGCGTTCCTCAATAGAATGTCGTTGATAGCTCGGCGGTACCTGTCATCCTGCATGTACACCGTCGTGTCAGGATCCCAAGTCACAGACTCCATCTTCTTCATTGTCGGCGGGTAGTAGCCTCTACGGGGCGACAGCTTTGCGATCATCAAGAGCAGATCCCGTGCGCTGGGATTTAACGGCGTCCATGGGCGGTAGGCTCCGGAAGTCAGATACTGAAGAGCTTCTTCGACTCCAGTGCGACCAGTGAGCACGTCTGGTATGGGATGAGCTGTCAACGCATGCCACAATGCCCTGTAGTACAGCATAAGAGGCTCCGCAGGGCATTCGATCCGCCCAAGAACGTTGTTGACTTCGAACTTCAGATACTCGCCCTTGTTCCTCACCACGATCGATACATGAGGCCCGTGCCGCTTGATGACATGGCTACCCATGGGCAGAAGGACACTGAACTGCGTGGGACTCCCTATGGATCGCATGACCAATTTGCTTCGGAGACCATGCCATGTCCCGACATCCTGGTATGCAGTTTCGGCAACAATAGCCCCTAGTTGAGGGCAGAGGAGTGACCCATACCGATTCACAACAAAGTGTAGTTCGAGACGATGCAACTCGACCCTGATATTACTGTTTGGCGGTTGATACACGGTTATCATATTGGCGAACTCGAAGTACGAAAAGTTTTCAGCAATGCTCCGGGCGAGCGCACAGTGAGGATCAACCAAGGTGGAGCCTGCGTTGCGTGTTGCGTTGCGTGTTGCGCGCCTAGTCTTGAGATCCAAACGCCAGTTCGAAAGCTTCGACTTGAACGGTTCTTGTTGTCGGATCTCCATGGTTTGGGCTGCGAGATCCACCCAGTGGTAGCACTTCTCGACGAGCGCAGCAGGAAGATCGTTGCTAAACAGTGATCTATCAATGAGTTCGAATACTTTGCTTTGCTGCTTTCCTCGCTGTTCAGCACGGATGACCAGTCGCTCGCCACGGAAACCCAGATGTAGCCAGTAAATGTTCGCCAGCGGCCGGCTTATGACCAAGGACATTCCCGGCATCGCCGACGGGAAGGATCTGGGGCTCTGAGACCCAAGAAGTTCTTGCAAGATCGGCGAATGCAGATACTCGGGTGGTAACATGCCCATTGGGTGCCCATCGATCAGCAGCGTGCCATGAAGGATATTGTAGTGCACGTGGTGTTGACTGCCTTGCTCCATGGCTAACGTCATGACAAGCCACCAAGTGTCTGGCACGATGTACGTACGGGGAGCAATCGTGACGGGAGCTGGCCAGACTGCTTCCACTGCCTCAAGCAGTGCGTGGCTATCCGAAACGATAATGGTTTGAAGTTGGTGGCGAGAGCTCCAAACCAGGTAGAGATCCCGCAGGATGGCGTTCCTGAGATTGTATGGCAATGATTCGAACTCACCCACTAGACACTCCTGAAGGGCGATCGATATTATAATGAAGTCTGCCAGAATTCGAGACGATATGTCACAGTGTGGCGCAAACAGCGAGTAGACCGTGCGCTTGTACAGCACAGCTGCCCAGATGGCGAATATTGAGGGGCCAGACTCAGCTTGGTCGCTTCCAAGGTTTTGGTTCTTGTACCATCCTGCAGCTATGGCGCGTGCTTTTCCGAGCAGTTTTGATACAACCCGGCTGATGCGAGTACTGGAGTTCATCGCATTGACCTTGAGGAGGATGCTTAACAGGATGTCAAGCTGAATTGCCTCGCGCCAATTACGCCGAATGGTTTCCAAGCGGCTGTCTACTTGCTCGAGCAGCTTGAGGCAGAAGGTGACATCGTGAAAGATCGAATGAATGTCACGCAGGATATTGTCGGTGGATGCGGGTCCAGCTTGCAGACAAAGCCTGGAGATGACGACCGATGTGGAAGCTGTCGAGAAATTCAAGTTCGTCGAGCCCATCTCCCTCAATAGACAGGGCCAGCGCAAGTAGGTTCCAAGCAACAGGCTCTGCCAAGCTGTGAATTCGTGAGGAGTCAGATCTGGGGGACATTGTGTCTGCGTTGCGAGGGTCACGTTTGATGTGGGCCAATGCTCGCCGTCGTTTTGCAGAGAAAGGTACGGGGATCCAGTAGGCAGCTTCAAAGGGAGGAGGTGAGCAAATGAAGCGGCGCTTGCCCGAGATGTCCAGGTTCCACCCTCGATGTCATAGTATCTCAACGACATAGCGAAGGGGTAACATATGTCTTGAAATGGTGTCGGGAATTTCGAGGTCTCCCAATGAGTCTTTGTGAACGGTTTCCCGACCGAGCCTAACGTGACTGTGCTCCTCGTCTTATTGGCGAAACGACACAATCCCTTGTGAGCGCGGAGCAGAGGCACGTCATCTCCTAAAGCCGTAACTGGCGGATGAGCCAGAGTGGATATGATCAGCCAAGTGGCGTCCCGGTACGCTGCAAACGTTGATGGACAGAGCAACTCAAAGACCAAGGCCTTGAGTTCTGGTTCTGATTCTGGAAGTGGGTGTTCATGCGTGTTGATCTTCATCTGTTTCATTTCCCAATTGAGCTTGTGAAAAGCGCACGGTGCCTTGTGGGGTCGCTTTCCGGTGCGAGCATCGATTTCAGTTCTGAAGCCTGGGCAGACGGTGGTTGGCAGTGCTAGCGTCCGCCGCATAGACTCGTGACGTGCACTTGCCTTTTCCCACTCCTCCTTCTTGGCTGTGAGTCGGTCCTCCGCATCTTTCTCAATCGCGCGCCGTAGTTCTTGTAGCTTGGACATATCGTCACATTCATCGTATGCTCGTGCGGCATATGAGTCTGCGTTCGGTGCGTCGAAAATGGTCTTTGATCCCTGACCACACCACCCACTGCAGCGTTTTGCTATGTACGATTGCACAATCTGAAGGCGGCTAAGTTCGTCTAACGTTGAGAGCTCGAGAACGTCCAGAACACGTGCATCGAAGCCTGGATGATACTGGGCGAGGAGCGGATAGCATTGAGTCGCGGCCTCGTCCATAGCCTTCCAAATTTCCATCAGAGTGAGAAGCTGACGACTCCTGAATTCCGGATACCCGTTGTACTGAGCCCCAACTTCTGCAACGTACGCTTGGATTGTATCAGCCAGCTGGAAGCATAGGGAAGAACCGTCTTGCGTCAGTGCTAAGCTTGTAGCCTCGGAGACCTTCTCCTCGTAAGCATAGAGGCAGAGGTAGCGGCTGGTGACAATTGTGATGGGCTTGTAGCCAGCAGACTTTTCGTACCGATGCAGTATCTCTTGCTGTGGGCGCACTCTGTTCTGTACAAACTTAGTGCATGACTGCACCGCTCTATCCAGCACTAGTCCGCTGTGCAACAGTTTCAATTCGAGGTCGCTAGCGCGTGCAGCTAGTGGAATATGGTGGATGATGCGCCGTATCTGCTTGGTGTAGGAGTCCCACTGTGATTTCAAGCTCTTTGTAGCAAAGAGCAGTTTGTCCGTGAACAGACGTCCCAAGGTGGAGAAGATTTGGTGATGCGTGACTCTAGCTAGTTTGGCACCTGCGGCATAGCTCTGCTCGAGCTTCGCAAGACGAGAACCCAGCTTCTGGCTCAGAAGATACGAAGCGTCATTCGGGATGGCGTGCAGTCCGTCAATCAGCAAGTTTGAGAGAAACATGCACATGATTGTCTTGAAGTAGACTCTACCCTTCTCTGGGCCAAATAGCTTGTACAGATGACGTTGTATACCGACTCGGAGGACGAGGTAGAAGGGCGAGCGGCGCCAAGGCTTGAATGCCTTGTGGAAAGATACGGTATCGCGCACACGCTTGCGAAGACCGAGCGTGTCGTGGTACGCGCCGCTGGCTTCCAGTATAGCCATGAGCCACCCGGTCACGAGTGTGGGATTTGGTGTGTCGCGCACTTCTGTGATGGATGCAGAAGCTTTGGTGGTGACAGCCGCAAACTGCTTGATGGTCTCGAGGCTGCTCTGCTCCAGGAATGCCACCAAAGTTTGTCGGAAGTCCTCGTCCAGAAAAGTTTCGTGGGGTATCGCTATAGCCTGGCCGGGAAAATCCCACTGCAGTGCACCATCGGATGCAAGAACTTCTTCGCTAGTTGCCGAAGTCTCGAATGCCTCGAAGATTATTGACTTGCGCCCATCGTTGCCACTGTGCATTTTGCGTTAGCAGCGCATGCAATAGTCAACCCTTGAAAACTTACCTTGAATGTGGGTGGATTAGCAATGCAGCATTCTGCTCCGTCACATGAAGTATCAGAGCGTGTCTGCCTTCGAGCTGCCATAACTCCTTCGCGAGTGCATGCTTGTCAATCCTTCCATCAACGTTGAGCGTCAGGCACGACGAAAGGGCAAGCCGAACTGCATGTAGACCCGCATGGTCGTCTAAAGGTGCGTGTGGAATGATTTGTTTGACGGCATCGCACAGGCGCCGTGCGAGCTCGGTGCCGAGCTGGTGCAGATTAGGATCCTCTTGGCCTGGAACATCGCGCGGAAGTACGACGTGGTTGTAAAGTTGGTGCAGAAGCGCGTCACGCCCAGGGTCGGCCATAACTGCCGCTGGCCATTTCGCTGGCGCGCGCTTGAGGCCGATTGATTCCTATCGAATATGGATGGGATACGTCGGCGTGCGATTACGGGAGAGGAAGTGGGTGTGTGTGCGGATTTAGGTGCGGGCAGGCAGAAGTTTGCGGCGTAGTGAAAACGCGCGTTGGCAAACGTAGGCGGTCTCGGCATAACATTGATTCGCCATGCCAAGCATTCCGGAGCCTCCAACAGATCGGCTCGACACAACACGTGTCGCCATGGCGTCCAGTGAACCATCATTTCGACGTTGTGCCCGGGCGCAGGCCAGACCGGTGGTCAAGCTCTCTCTGTAGGCGCTGCATCGATGTAGCGCTGCCGTGTGTGAGCTAGACTTGTTAAGCCCAGAGATAAGGTGCATCATGGACCGGTGTCAACGATGATGTGGGGAGAAAGGAGCACCTTGCCGTGTCGCTACAAACAGGTGGGCAGCATGGAGAGATGATTGGAAGTAAGAGTAAGACAGAACACGAAGAGGATGGAGAAGAGAGAAGAAGAGTGGAGCGACAGTAGAAGACGAGAGCGGACGGTAAAGAAGTAGCGTCTCCCTGCGTTTACTTTCGATGACCTTTACCTGCCATAACCGACAACAGCGGTCAGGCCAACGACATGGCCGGACATGTGCCAATTACCCTGTGCAGTGGAGAAGTACTGTTTGTGCCCCTGGGTGCGCACTCACCGTCCAGGTCGATTGGCAGCGATTCAAAGCGTTGTCTCAGCGCTGGAAGTCAATGCGGTCCTGCTCAGCCATCAATGTGGCTGCAATGCACTCATCACTAGGTTCACGTGATGTCAATGAGATGGAACGCAATCGCTGGCATCAGGGGCGTGGCATTGGCAATGGAAAGCGGTAGATGTGTGAAGAGTGATGTTGTGAAGTTTGAAGCGCGACGCGGGAAGCTCCGCGCTGCTACACTTATCCGACGGCTCTTGCCATCCGCTGCCATTCGTCCATAACATCAAATCGTGTATTTCCTGGCACAGCTTCCAATCCCATCTCTGCACATTTTGGCTCGACACCACTTCCCGAGTCATGGCTCCGCGGCATCTCGACCGCAAACGGTTCCTCTGTGCGTTTTGGAAAGAGAGCGTGTAGAGGAAATCGTTGGCAGTTTGGAGCCGAACCCAATCTAACGTGGTGGAAACTTTATGTTAAGTATTACAAGCGCATGTAGCAAACTGGGTTTTGCGGAGACGGCTTCCACATGCGATTGGCTGGTGTAATAAACGCGTCATCTCGCGTTGGGCAGGGCTTCAGCGACCCAACGCTGTTGTTCAACAGTTCCCCACTACCACTTACATCTTCACGGCCTCACCCTTCGAACATCGCACATTCGAGTAACTTAATCAACCCAACAACAGGAGCACAACGGATTATCGTGGTATATCGATCGCATGCACAGGCTTCGCATTAGGACTAGCGTGACCAAGCACGGGGCACATTTGGGGGGCGATCTTGACAGCTACATAGCAGATGGACAACACAACAAGGGCTAGAGGAGCGCAACAAGAGATCCGCTAGTACCTGCGGCGTCGAGCGCGCCCCGATAGCACAAACGTACCGCTGCCGAGCACGCGACAGCTACATATACCGAACGGCGTCACTCAGCAACAGCGCTTTCGAACTACCGAGTCTGGGACGACATCAACGACACCCGTGAAGGCAGCGAAGTCGGACCTTGCACCCGAGGGCCGAAAGACATGACTGGTCATCATTTGGTGCAACCCCGCCTCAGCTAAGGCTGCCGAAGGTGAGGCCGACGCTGGCTTAGGATCAGCCCACGGCTACTGGCTCTAGCTGCTAAAGGGAAGCAGGTCAAGACGGAAAAGCCCGGACACTTCAGACCTCCCAGAACGACGTTCGTCGCCCTTTGACCGTCTCCACATCCACAGCACCAACTGACGTGTACAATGGCATTTTGGACGCAGACGGGAACGGACACTAATGTAACTTCTATTAAGCAAAAGCCCGGCATTTTACTATTAATACCTGCGAACGCACACTATCGTATACTCGAGCAAAGCCCTATTAATACAAGTAAGGCGTTATCGCGCGCCATGTCTAAGGCACACAGCGCTCCTTACCTTCCTCAATCTGCAGAGTCGGTCCAACAGAGTCGCGCTAAGGTGTTAAGCGAGTCAGTATTCGTCCAACGTATTTTCAATCTTCCAGCAGGTGAGTTTAATAAACTCCTCCTTTAACTAGGCCAATCGTTTGACTCACGTCACAGAGCTATGACAAATGATCTACGATTACTACCACGGAGAACAACCTAGGAAGAATGTATGGGTAGTTCGCTCGCCTGCTGGACCATACAGACTGTTCCCTTCCCTTGCCTATGTCAACCATGCGCTTCGCCAGGATTTTCTCTTTATGTACAAATTCCACCACACTGTGCGATTTTCAGATGTACCGTCGTACGTACGCGCGATCTCAACCGGATTGAAGTACGCCGCGGGTGTAATTACTGTCAACATTGACAAAGGGGAAACACATGGACTAGGCACGGTCAGCGTTGACATGGCGCCATTGCTACGCCTAAGCATCGACAAGCGCGCTGTTATGTTCAAAATTACATGGGTTGAGTCGCACTTTGCGCATCCAACTAACATGGAACGCCTCGAAGGCCAGTGTCATTTGCTGGAAAGCATTCTTGCAGCACCCGAAACGCCTACTACTTCTCAAACAAGTTGGCTAAACTATTTCACCTCCACTATGAACGCTCTCTCAGTCTATGCATGCGTTAAGGAAGCAACGTCGACAAGCTTTGACTCCTACACACTTCGCGTGTGTGTCGTAGTGAAGAAGGAATTTGCTGAAGAGTGGATGACGAGGGACGACATAGAAGCTGGAGACGCTGAAAGGTGGGCTAGTGGGAGTGGGTATCCTGCAGCTTTGCTTAGCATAACAAGTTTCAGAACGATGTAGAGGCATAATTCTACGCGCTTCCTACGCTGATTTTTGTAGCATGGTACTGGATTGTTGATAATATCTCCTTGCACGCAACAACAGATGATGAAACACTCCTAAATTTACGGAAGTCTTACCTAACAGTAGGCAAGGTTCGACATGAAGGTTGGCTTAAGTGGAACTCGCGCTCCTTCAGAGGCCAGTCCGGATCGCACTTTACGAAGTACTTCAGATAGACCTGCTATCAATCTAATCAATCAATTGGAGAGGCCTGTATGAAGGCCATCAACTTCATAGACAGCAAAGGTCCTGCTCATCCCGAGAATTACGTTTTTTGTTCAGGCCTCATATGCAACACAGACCAGTCAGCATTTCCAATCGACTAAGCGCCCTTAGTTAAAGGAGGAAGCGCTCAACATGTCAAGCAAGAAGAATCGGAAAGATAACGTCCTTCATATAGTGCCGCTGTAGCGCTATAACCTTGGGGTAAGGGAACGTGTTTTTCACAATATCGTATGCGGTAGTTTTGCCAGCATTCTTGTGTCAATCCTCAGCACAAAGACACTCGCATAGACTCATCAGCTGCCCCCCAGCTCGTTACTTTGAACAACATCTAGGTCCTTCTGCGCTTCGACAGCACAAGTTGGTCTAGCGCTAAGCGCCCCGATGCCTCATCTTGATTTCGTTCAGGAAACCGTCCAGAAATCTCAGTCGTGAAGAAGGCTTTGAGAGCGGTGATGTTAAGCGTAATAAGGTCGTCGATTGTTTGTGCTAGCCGAGAAGCATAAACCTCTTCACCCACTAGACAATCGGCCAGTAACGTTAGTAGGGCATTGTCTCCGTGTTGCCGAAATGTATCTTTCGTCACGGTGGTGATTTCCCGAGATTATCCCGGGCGATATGGGACTAATATCGTTTCGCTTATTGCGGCCTTCAATCTAGTTACATAGACGTACCTTATCATTAGTCACAACTACTTACAACCAGTCACAACTAAAGAGTGGCAATCGATAGGGCGCATAGTCGTGTACCCTCAGCTTTGACATGCTACCTAGGCAGCAAAGGCAGGACCTCGCCTACGAGACAGCATACATGCGGAGGAACTATCTCTTTGTTCACAGTGCTGCGCCACCATGTTAGTACATGTTAATGTTCGGGTGGTATACCACTTACTGCGAGACCGAACGGTGCTCACCCATCGCCTGCAACTTCAGCTTCTTGCATGTCCGGAAGACCATCTTCGCAGCTGAGCTGCTATCTCTCCGCTGCGCCATTCTGGGTCTTTGCGGAGACGGTATTCGTTGTGAGAGTAGTTGTGTTCGACGCAACAGTGCGCCGTGTAGTCTGCCCTGCCTGCTACCTCGAGCCTTCGATTCGATCAAACATAGAATAAGCATCTGTCTTCGTCTTCCATTTGCACAGCTCCGGTGTCCAGACCGAGTCTCTGGTCTAGGAGAGATCCAGGCCCGTCAGCGAAGACAGGTCTCTTGTACCCACCAGAAGTCGGGACATTGCCAACTTCTCCATACCGTTTCCGTTGGTATTCTTGTCACTCTCTGGGAGGCTGAGCCATCACACCGCGTCCGTGCCCTTGTACCTTCAGTCCCTTAGCCTCATATTGTGCACGTCGTTCGGTGTTGCGGGGTGTCTGCAGAGCTGTGGATTGACCGCAGGATCGCCTGCAGCGGTGGCTTCGAGTCTAGACATGTTCGGCGAATCCCATAGCATAGTACTGTAGTCCGTCACACGTTCTTTCAAGTGTGTTCGATCGCGCAGGCGGC
>JAESFQ010000711.1_pt1 | contig 12221 bp, 14 predicted proteins | sample 9269431 | NCBI WGS metagenome assembly JAESFQ01 (sample SAMN14502588, study PRJNA617103) | algae metagenome | isolation source: Plectolyngbya sp. WJT66-NPBG17 and co-occurring heterotrophs from well... | place: USA: Mojave Desert, Joshua Tree National Park, California | collected 2006-08-06
ATGCGGTTTGGACGTGTGCAGGTGGTGCTCCATGTTGTGCTTGGCCCGACCCTGGATTCTTGGGATCGTCAATGACGACGCAGATATTGGAGAATCACAGCTGCGATGCTGCATTTCAGGCTGGCATGAGTAGTTTTACTGGTGTATTGTATATTGCATCTGATATTCAATACTACGGAGTATGATTTCTGCGCAGAATTCACCGGACGCCTACGTCTGCAAAGCATACTCGGTGCCCTCCCGCCGTCGCGCTCGCTTCGCGGTGCGGAGAAGGCGTCACCTCCGCATCTGCACATGTTTCTTCTTCCCAAGCCATGCGATCTTCTCTCCTCCACCAGCTACGACGTGCTGCACTACAACCACGCGCGCGACACTTCACAAGTAGCTCCTACCTGCATCGTACTTTCCAAGGCAAGACGTCCGCTTCCACCACCCCGACCCCGCTCACAACCGCATAGAAGGCGATGTTGTGCTCCTGCGCGAGAGCAAAGAAACGCAGGATGGCCGCCTCGTGAAGCTGCAGGCGTCCAAGTCTACCGGCACGCACCGAGGTGTTGTCAAGCATGACGATGTCATTGGGAAAGAGCCACGGCAGATAGTCCACTCCCACAAGGGCGCCACCTACCGCGTCCACGAGCCTACATTGGCCGAATATGTCAGACTGACTCCGCGTCTTGTAACTCCAGTGCGTACACTGTATCGATCCCAGACGGCAAGCTCAAGCTAACAAATCTCAGATATATCCGTCGGATACCAACCTCATAGTTTCCCTGCTCGATATCCACGTCGATACCCCGTCCGCTAGTCTCAGGACCGACCCACCACTTGAGATCCTCGAAGCTGGCACAGGTCACGGAGCGCTTACACTGCATCTGTCTCGCGCCATACACGCTGCCAATCCACCGATTCCAAGAACGCCGTCTTATGTGACCAGCGAAGAAGAACCCGAAGATGCAATATACCTAGGCGAATCCATCACAGATTTACATGAATCAGCACAAGCGTCGTGGAAGCAGAATCGTCGCGCTATCATACATACGCTAGACATATCCAGCAAGCATTCGCAGCATGCGAAGAAGATTGTGGAAGGCTTTCGACATGGCATGTACGCGGGTAACGTCGACTTTCACGTAGGAGATGTATCTGAGTGGATCGCGAAACAGAGAGCATCGAGGAAGACTGATGAGCCATTCTTGACGCATGTATTTTTAGACCTCCCCAACGCGACTAGTCACCTTGCCAACGTCGCACCTGCGCTGCACGTCAACGGCTTGCTCGCCGTCTTCAACCCAAGCATTACCCAGATTGCCGAATGTGTCGAAACCATTCGCGAGCAGAGAATGCCCTATCTTCTCGACCAGGTCATTGAGCTAGGAGCAGGCACAATTCGCGAGTGGGATGTTCGCGCCGTCAAACCGAGAGCATCTGCGAAGAAGGCCCAAACAAAGCAGGTTTCCGAACCTGCGAGCGACGAAAGCGAGGAAACAGAATCAGGCCAGGAAGCACGAGACAACGAGTTGAAAGAAGACTTGAACACACAAGAGGAAAAATGGGTCATGGTGTGCCGACCAAAGGCTGGTCAGCAGGTTGTCGGAGGCGGCTTTTTGGGTTTGTGGAGGCGTATGGAGAAGCCTGACAATAAAGAGCCAACGGAGAAGGTTGATAACAAAGAGGTGGTGGAATAGATGTGTATGCAAGCTCGACAATCTTCATTCGACTTCCCCTACTTCCTCTATACTTGCCCACGAAAAGCCACAGCGGCTTCTGCAAGAAAACTTTCAAGCGCGCCATCAAAGCCTGTATCCCTCCCTAGTTGAATAAACAATCAAGTCGGAAAGTTTGAAGCATGAGCAGGGCATTTGACTGAGTATTGAAGAAAGGTCACGGACAACTGGGAAACGAGGGCATTCTCGGTAGCTTCGAACAAGCCTAGATTAACCAAACAAACACCAAAAAAACAGCAGACATCACCCAGCAGAACAAGTCATCATTTTAAAATTCTTTATTTCTATGAGAAAGAAGTCATGCATCGCTGATTATCAATAGCCTCCGCCAAACCGTGCACGAAGGCGAAATTCGTGCGGGTCAATGATGATAAAGAAATAATATCGCGTCAGGTACATCTTCAACTCATCCAACCCATCGACTCGCCGTCTATGAGACGTGGACAAACTGTCCAATGGCTGGGACGCCATCGACGAGGACGTAGATGACGTAAGGACCAGCAGGAGCGATGGCCTTGTTAGGAGGCATGGTGACGGTCAAGCTCTGGGCGGTGGCACCAGCCTTGAAGCCAGTGTTGTCAAGGAAGATCATGCGGTGACCCATGTGGACAGAGTGGGTGACGAATCCACCGTAGTAGAGCGAGATCTTGACGTTCTTAGCGTTGGCAGGGGCGTTGAACTTGATGTTGAACGTCTGCTGGACCTTGAGCTCCTTGGAAGAGATCTGCACGGCCGAGGGACGGGTGGGGTTACCTTGGAGGTAAGGGGGAGTGTAGATTTCGTTGCGGAACTCAGTGACGTAGGGGTTCTTGGCGTCGGGGGTGAGGATGGGCATCTCAACGGGGTTGGAGCCGGAGATGAGGAGAGTACCGTCAAGAAGGAGAAGAGCAACACTGTGGTAGAGACGGGCAATGGTGGAAGCAGGGCCGGTGGTGAAGCGCTTGCCCTTGGGCTGGTTGGGGTCGTAGAGAAGAACCTCGAGAGCGGGGTCCTGAGCAACACCGAAACCTTGAGCACCCTCTTGAGCACCGTTGACCCAGACGACGGTACCGTCGGCAAGGAGAGTTCCCTCAACCATACCACGGCCCTCGGGCATAGAGTCCATCTCCCACTCTGGGTCGGCATCAAGAGGCCTAATGCGGCCGCAGGATGGGTCAGCAGGGGCAGTGATGTCCTGGTAAGGGCCGCCACCGCAGATGACAATGTCGGGGTTGTAGTCGTTGGCAGATGAAAGGGGGAGCATGACGGACCCACCGGTGTTGGGGTAGGTACGGTAGGAACCGGGAAGGTCAGGCAACATGCGGACAACGCTTCCCGTCTCGACCTTGAAGATCTCGGCAGACTTGGAGACCTGGACGAAGAGGTTGCCGTCCTTCATCAGGTGCATGAAGGGGTACATGTAGTAAGGCTGGTTCTTGCTGAGGATCTCCATGTTCTTGCTGACCCCCCGAGGAGAACCGTCGGCGTTGAGCATCTCGTAGGTGGGGTTGTTGTTCTCAGGCTTGCTGGGGTCCAGGCCGTTCTTGGAGCCAGATGCGACAAAGATGGAGTCGTCGGGCATGATCTGGACGGAAGCGTACCAACGAGGAGTGTCGAGCTGAGGGCCGGGCTCGTTCCAGGCTTGTCCATCGAGCGAGGCATCGGTTGCGGAGCGCTTGAGGAAACGGATACCCCTGAAACCATCGCCAACAGTGGGGTCAATGAAGTCAAGAGGAGCGTTACCACCGAGAGAAGCGAAGCGGCCGTCCGCAAGGAAGATGCCACCGGAGCAGAAGGCGTTGGTCTTGTAAGCCAAGGGGACTAGCTTGCCGGAGACAGGGTCCCACTCAGACGAGTAAGCGTACTGGCCGTTGCTGAGCTTGAGTTCCGTGTAGTTCTCGACCTTGTCAAGGAAAACGACCTTGCCGTTGGGCATGAGTCCAGCGTGCATGGCAGGGACACCAGAGCGGCCCTTGAGCGCAATGCTACCGGGCTTAGCGGCGCGGGGAGCAGGGCTGGCAGCAGGAGCAGGGACGCTAGGAGCGTTGAGGCAAGGACCGTTCTGGCAACCTTCGCCACAGTGAGAGGTTGTGTTACCACAGTAGCCGTACATGCTGCAGCAGCTTCCTTGGGCCCAGTTGCCGCAAACTGTGTTTCCGAACTTGGCTCCGCAGCTGCCATCGGTAGTAGCGACACTGGTAGGCTTGGTAGCGGGAGCAGTCGATGGCTTACCAAGAACTGGCTCGCCGGACGTGGTGGTAGAAGGGGGACGGCTGCTGACGGGAGCAGGGTCGTCCTTTGCGGTAGTGGACGGAGCACCGTCCTTGCAGCCGTTCTGGCATCCGTTGGCAATGAGGCAGTGGCCATCCGTAGTACCGCAGTAGCCGTAAGACGAGCAGCAACCACCGAAAGCGCTGTTGGCGTCGCAGGGAGCACCGCCAAAGTCCTTTCCGCACCTGCCGTCGTCCCTAGCCTTGGGGGCGTCGGGAGTGGCAGCCTTGGTGGGCTGGGGAGCGGGCTGAGCGGCGCCATTGTCACAGCCAGAGAGGCAGCCTTCTGTGCAGTGGGCAGCGGTGCTTCCACACCAGCCGTACTGCGAGCAGCATGTGCCGGAATAGACTGTGCTGTTGGGGTCGCAGAGCAGGTTGCCGTTAGCAGGGCCACACTTGCCGTCGGTAGAGTACTTGGCAGTCTGTCTCTTGGCGGGAACGACACGAAGGGATGAGCGAGAGACGAGCTTGGAGTACTGGCTCTTCAGGTCTGGTACGCAGAGGTCTGACGAGCTGCAGTGCTGGCCAGTCAGACAGCAATTGACGGGCTCTGTGTGGTTGCACGTGGGATTGACCCAGTCGAAGGTGATGTTTGCGCTGGCCAAACCGGCGAGGAGGCCGAGGCCGAAAAGGGAAGCCTTCATTATGAGGATTCACCTGTTGTAGTGTGTTAGAAACGAATGTTGGAAAACGAGTGTGTACGCCAACCGATGGAGCTGACAGTCATTCGGGATGTCGGTCTGAACGGAGAACGACAGGGGCATTTGTAGGTGATGAATAGCATTGATAAGCAAGGGGCGATGGCGATATGGTTGTGTAGTTGTTTTTCCAGGGCGGATAGAGAGGGGGAGAGAGCATTGTCGTGCCGCGAGGTTGGTGTTGTGCAGAAAAAGGCTAACAGCAGTATGCAGGGCCATGTATTTTGGGAAGCGGCTGCGGAGCCCCGCGTGGTACCGAAGACACAAAGGAAAGTACGTACCTAGCGAAAACAAATTAAGTATTACTAGAGGGGCTGGTATATGGGGTCAAGGCAGCTGGAAACGAGTGACAGCGGCCGAGAGGGTGTGGTAACGAACGAAGTGCTGAAGGCAGGTGCTTGAAATGTGCCTACAGCGATAGAGGTGAGGAGAACAGAAGCGGGCGAGCCCAGATTCAAGTACCTGTGTCGACGCGGCAGTATACGAAGGCCGTTTAGTGGTGCTAGTCATCGCGTCGGCCATTTGCGACTAGAAAAAGGAAAATTCAGGCACACACTGAACACATCGACCAATAACGGAAATGGTCAGGACAACCCTAAGGGGGCTCGAGCGGCAATCTCCACGCAACGCAACCAATGCCAGCCGGGTGCGGTAAGATCGTCGCGGGGATTGGCCTCGTCGAACATCTATTTCTGGGCGCAAGGATTGGCTCCCAATGCACCACCACCAGCAAGGAAGACGGCCATGCCGCCATGGAACGACCTGGCGGGGAGAGATGGCGCTGGGTAGCGTTCGCTCAAGCTGGGACGCGACGGCGAGGCTGCGTGAGGTTATCCATCAGGGACTTGGACGACGCCAACGCAGCATTGTCCCTTGACTGCTAGCAACGTTGAAGCGCTGTCACCGAGCACACGGAAGCAGACGGAAGCACTCAAGCCTTTGCTAGAGCGTGATAAGCTTCAGGAGTTGGCCGCCACCGGGCGTCGAAGAGATTGCGGCCATGGTACGCCTAGGAACGCTCTTTGCCCAAAGGGGGAACAAGCCAAGCTTAGCTCCCCACACATCCGTCCCATCGGGCTAGCGTAACAGGGCCTCATCCTGCGTCAGGGGCAGGTTGGCCCAACTCATCCTACAACACCAAGACCTACTACGCCTGTGCATTACGTGAAAGAAACCCTACGCCGAGCATCGCTCAAACCGTTGGAACCAGCAGCAATTTCTCACCTTGCTGACACCGCCATCCAAGACGCCGTTTCTGCGCTCTCCAGCCGGCCAATTCAGCACCCTGGACGCTCCCCGTATTCCCACACACACCGGCCATCCTTTTAGCCCATCAAGTGGACCATCACTACAACAGCCCTGCCGTGCAATCCGGAGCCGACACGAGGTGACAAGCTTTAGTGACATCCGCGCCATCGCTTACAAGCAACTATGATGCAATGTGATCCATTCTACGCCACGCCGGTCCACGTGTTGGGATATGAGCAGTTCGTAAGGAAATTGCTTCGAGGCTGGTGACGCATCACGAGCAACAAACGCCCATGCCACCTGCCAATCTGACATCTCATCCACCGTGCTTCAGGTATCGCGCCTTTTTCCTACCGCCGACGCCGGAACAACACCGACGACTGGAGATTTGACCGATCGCCTGACACTCACCAAGGCGTACAGCACCAATACCCGACTACCCAACCACAAAATCCCCGAGCCTTGTGCTGACAACCGTATATTCCTGACATGCTTACGCTCGACGCATTCTTTTTGCCTCATCTGTAACAGCTCATCAAAAAACACTGCAGGTCCAACTCGCCAACCCCCGAAGCGTTGCCGATTCCAAACAGCGGCTCAAACAGATTCATGCTTCTTGCTTTTCACGCGTCGGGCCTTCGTGGCCCCGCGCCCTTATTCCCGCAAGCCATGCGCTGTTCGGTAGTTCAAGTGCCTTTTTGCCCGTCGCAGCATCGCTCGAGGTAGCTTCAGCCCGTCCACAGTCGGCCCCAAACTATTGAAAGGCTTGCTGCTAGCTTTAATCTCACCACTACTTCAGCTTCCAGTCTTGTCGAAAACCAGCATCTCTTGCTGCCCAGCTCGTATCGACTATGGACCGATGTAGGTCTCCGGCTAAAAAGAAGGATTTAGTGCACTAAGTTGAGCGAAATAATCGGACGCATGGTGTAGTGAATCAACCCAACGGCTAACCTGTCACGAGATTTCCGTATTGTCCCTTGCAAACGTCCTGTCATGACATCAATCTATCAAACCGTAAAGAGATTGAAGCAGTATCGAAGTCTGAGTTTAAGCTATGTACTTGGCCAAGTCCGGGAACCTAACTTGTAAAACTTACAGCAAGGGTGCCTCCTGCTTTGCGCACTAGAGAAGCTGAATAGCGTAAGACTATATGGCTGGAGGTTACATTGACCCACGTAAATCTACCCAGATAAAGGAGATCAGGCCACTCAGCCGAACCTGGTGTAAGGCTCGCTTACAGCCTTCCGGCCTTGCAAGACGTCGCACACTGAGCGTCTAATCAAGGGTGTTCTCAGAGATGATTGCGACACGACGCTGCACAAGGGAAGCCACAACACCCGCATCTCGCATGGTACAAACTTGATCAGATGTCCACGACTCCGGCCTCGACCGCGATGGTGCGACGTTGATATGGGTGGAAGAGGACGGGTACACGGGTTCTGCATGAGAGGCTGTTAGTCGGTGTTAAGGGTTCAATCAAAGGTTCTCGACACAGACGTCGCGCTGCGCTTATCAAGTCGTGTGAGTTGTTGGAACATCTCAGTATTCGTACGTCTTTACTCCATCCTGCTTCATCAACTATAAAACATCGCTCTAGGCATCGACTACAAGCTACCCTCCACCTGACCAGACACCTCACAAACCCCACCTCAACACAACAGCCTCGTACCCCTAGCCACATCACCAGCTTGCACAACGTGTCGCTTACCCCTACCTTCTAAGCGCCTTCTCATCAACGACCCTGTGACGACCAAGCGCTGCGTCACCGCCGGGCTACCTACATATCTCACCTCTTACCAGGTGGAACAGGCAGGAGCGCGCGGCTGCGTGTATTTGGCTTCACTCGGTAAAACAGGGATGAGAGTGTGGGATTTTGCAGGTGAGGTGTCTGGCGGTGGAGGGGCATGTGTTGGCGGTGATGATTCCACAGGATGGGACGAGGGGCAACAGATAATGGGAAGGGTTCGCGGTGCCACTTGTGCGCTGTCATGGTGGAGGAAAGAAGTGTTTGGCGATAGACAGTTTGCAACAGCGATAGTTACCACACGTATCGGGGATTCAAGGTAAATACTTTCTGATTATCTAGTGAAGACATTATGATTCAAATTAACTTGATTGCCTGTATTGCCGTAGACCATGTACGCCGTGGTGTTGAAATAGCAAAATACCAATCTAGTCCTTTTTGCCAACACATCTAGTATCATCCCCTAATCTGATGCCCACCGTAAACGCCATGTCCTGAACAAAAAAGGAAATCAAGTCGTTTTGATATTCTCAACCATCGTCATCATCAACATCACCCCGTCCGCAAGTAATCACCCTGATAAACCCACTCGGTTTCTTCCTAGCCAACTGCCGCTCCATCTCTCGCCGCCTCGTCCTCGCCATTTCCGCTGCCTCGATCCTAGCCCGCTCCGAACACGGATCCTCTTTACTACTACTTTTCCTACCTCTCCTTGTCGCGTCTCGCAGGCTAGGGCTGGGTCGTGTCGCTTCGTTGTCGCTTTCTGTGCTGTCCATGCTGCCTTTTCCTTCTCTGGCACCGGCAGCCCGACTCTTGGTTTTGCGCCGCCCAATCCAACTCGAGAGGCCCAATCTATCAGCATCGTCGCTGTCGCTGTCGCTGTCCCAGTCGTCCCACGCACTGATTGTGTTTTCGAGCGATGTTGTGACGGTGGATTGGTACGGGCAGAGGGTGCTGTATTCTGATAATGCTACACTGTCGGTGCGCGCATGTGGGTAGGTTGGCGCTGGTAGCGATGCGGCGTTTGCGAGACTGGAACGCCGCGTTGAGCAACGAGACTGGGTTGCCCATGGCGGTGATGTGGGGGTCATGGGCGGCGAGTTCATTTGCGAACGGGGTACATGCGTTTGCCGCGAAATCTGTAGACGGAGAAAAGGTTCATTGGGATCAGTAAGGGATATCTTCCTTCCGCGCATTGGCTCGGAGAATGCTTCAAAGTCGGGAGGTGGGGGCAGTGAGGAGAGCCGAAAGGATGGGTCTGCAAGGTGTGCTGGTAATGGGCAGAACGATGTTCGTCGCGACGGAATTGAAGTCCGGATGGTGACATCATCCATAGATGAGTTCTTGTGTAGATTTCGGAGGTCAGTCGAGGCAAAATTACGTGCCGCAGGACTCAGAGGCGGAGTAGCTTGGCCGCTAGAACATGGCATGACGATTGTCCTTGTACATCCCTCACAAATCCCGGAGGCGTAGGTGATGGGAAGTGTGCAGGTCTTGCAGGTAGACATTGTAGCTGAGGGCGTTGCGGCATGACTGCGTCTGAACTTGAAGTCGAAACTTGGCCTTGTTGGTGACATGTCTTCTGATTTATGCGCTTCACCGTTGCTATGAATTACTAGGCGTGGAGGCTGTGATGGTTGCGTAGCTCTTTCTCTCATCCTTGCCGTCTCTATGGCCTGTCTTTCGTACTTGTCCCATAGCATCGCGGTTTTCGCAGGTGTACCTGGTGGAGGTCGAGGATCCTTGAAAGGTGATGGGTTTCTTGTCGGCGGTGGGGTTCGGTTTGGCGCGAGCATCGTCATGGTTGAGGTAGCTATGCTGAGACTGTGATTATGTATCGGGTATGATAACAAGTGATAGCGCGGAGAAAGGGAGTTTTGGTTCCTGATAATACGAGGAACCCCTGATAAGAATTTGGGTTCCGCAGACGATATATACTTGTCCAAGTCCGGGGTTTCGGAGCCAAGCGGTGAGACACAATGTTTATCAAGGTATAAGTCTACCCCAAACAACACATCATGTTCTGGTGGTGGCGGGGATAGAGACTCTTTGGTGTAAGCTAGGATCAGGCGTGACGTTGCGCCGCATCCCCAGATTCGACAGCGCTGTGCTCTATTGATCTTCAGTCGATGAGTGTGCCGTAGCAGCGAGATCTCCGTGTCTCTTTGGCTGCTTAGCGGGAGTGCGATATGTGCTTGGTCCAATAGGCGCCACGCAGTGCAACGTAGGGCTTCACCGTGATCCCGATGTGGCAGGGTTCATGGGCGAAAAGCAAAGAGACCAGGGTGCACTGTCTTGTCAGCGTGCTATGGCGTCTGTCGAGAAACGCTCTAAAACACTGGCAATGTGCCTGCGCATGCGGGACGCTTTGCAGTGCGCGCTGAAGGCCCCGCTGATCCTCGTGCCGGACGCCATGGGGAATCGAAACAAAGGTAGTCTATTCACTCAATTTAGCTAGCAAAGAAGCCGTGTCACTTGGATGCATTGTGCAGTCGTAAAAACGGTCGTAAGGTATTATAATGGGTGCCGTTGTCGTACGGCATCATCGGAATGTAACTCGAGGTTCGTTCGAGACCCCTCACTGTTTGGGAAGAAAAAAGACTGCTTACGAGTCATTTCGCAAGTAACGAGAAGGAGGATATGACGAAGAGATGTTTACAGCTTCATGACGAGTGGGCGCTCATTCCGAGACATGGCGCAAAGGAAACGAGCTGTCGCAGCAGATCAAGCCGATGACGCAAGTTTCAGTGTCCACAGGAAAAGACAATTTACGCACCGAGGCCAAATATTCTGAACAAGATCTGTCTAAACTGGCCGTCACCGTCATGTTCTGGGGTGCGTCTAACGTTGCATTTCGGAAGCACAGCTCGGCTTCCGTCCATATTCGTATTGTCGAGCGTCTGAGCACTGGCCGCACGACCACCGACTTAGCAGTCTGAGTTGAAAACCTGAGCGGTAGAAGCCGTATCATTCTATAGTGTTATGCTAGTTGGGATGAGCGGATGAATGTCGAGGTTGTGGTTCCAAGGTTTGAGTCCCCACAGCTTTCACACTGGTAGGCTTGGCGACGATTAGCGAGGCGGGACGGGATGGCGCCGCAACAACAAGATGCACGGCTCCTCCTTAAGCGTCACCTGAGTAATCGATAACTCTCCGACATGACGCAAGCCCTCCTTCGTCGCGCTATAATAATAGCTCAGTTTGTTTCTTGAGGATTTGCAAATTTGCATCAACACAACCGTTTTACTCCTCGTCTCACGCCAGACAGGCCCACCAAGCTGCGGACGTTGACAAGCTTCAGAAAGCAGAGGGATGAGCGCATAGCGATACAATCTTGCAATGAGGTGATTGTTACCGATCGTGCCTGTACGACACGGACCCGCACGGCTTCTAGAGTTGATTGTTGACATGAGCATCGACATTCACATTGCTATCGACTGATCAATGCAGCGGGATCGTGGCAGTCGGCAGTCGAAGCACAAATCTACGCTACTGACGCCCACTCTGGCATCTGCCAACGAACTTGCACTTTACTTTTGTCCTGAAGAGCATCCAGCATCGACTCTAACCGTCGATCACAGTGGGCACGGGATTGCAACCGGCCCCGCACGCCCCGGCACTGCATGAACGTACGCATGTCAGCATCGGATGATGACCTTATCCCCATACTAATTGTCTCCATCCAGCCAACCAAAGAAGCAGATATGGGGCCACAGCAGCATTTGTATATCAACAAAGTTAGCACCCGCGGCGCGTGAGAAAGTTTGCAACTGACTAGATACGCAATTTTGTCTCGCACGGAACTCCACATACATAGCTTGAGTCCGACCACATGTCAACAGTATTTACCTGCTCCATGACGCTTTCCATGTCGCCCGTGAAAGACAAGACGAAAAGCGATAGCGACTCGACTGCTTGGTTCTGGTCTTGGGTAGCTGTTTCTTATCCGAACTAAGAAATTGCGTTTATTGCTAGTTCTAAGGGTTTTCACTATCATGGGTTTTGCCTTTACTAGTCTGAGGAATTTAGATCGAACCGATGGTACGGTGGTGTTGCAGCAAGGTACGTTATTCATGATCTTTGTCCATATGCCTACAGGACTAATTGTGCACGTTTAGCTGGGTACGATGAAGGCGCACCAGCCGACATCGTTCTCTTTCCACAGCCCTCGCTAGTCGATCCCAACGACCCTCTTCGCTGGCCACGATGGAAGAAGCACGTCGCATTTGCTTCGGTGTGCGCTTTCACATTCCTGACGAACTTTGCTATCGGAGGGTTGGCGCCTGCGTTTTACATCCTCTCGATCGAGTTCGATAAGTCAATGGATGAGACTTCCCATTTGCTCTTATACCCCATCTTGGTTTTGGGCGCATTCAACTTCTTCTGGGTGCCTGTGGCTAATTATATTGGGAAGAGGCCAGTCTTCGTATCTGCCAGTGCCCTACTATGCGCATGCTACATCTGGGGCGCTATGGCAAACTCGTTCAAGAGTCTTCTTTGGAGTAATATCATTGCAGCGTTCGCGGGATCCTCGACAGAAGCTCTGGGCGCCGCAGTA
>JAESFQ010000712.1_pt1 | contig 12217 bp, 14 predicted proteins | sample 9269431 | NCBI WGS metagenome assembly JAESFQ01 (sample SAMN14502588, study PRJNA617103) | algae metagenome | isolation source: Plectolyngbya sp. WJT66-NPBG17 and co-occurring heterotrophs from well... | place: USA: Mojave Desert, Joshua Tree National Park, California | collected 2006-08-06
ATGATATTTTCCGCAGGAGTTCTTGAGATGGCAGTAGCATGGGACACCTTGAACGTGGGAGAAAGCGTCGGGTCTGAGGTAAGCTCTTTTTTTTCCTGTTTTGATTCTTAGTAGAAACCATCACAGTCATTGCGCTCTTGTTGTAACAAAGCACATGCCATGCGGGCGGAGAGGAACCTGCAGGTCAGATTGGCCCGCATCTGCGCTACTATGTTGTTGACGCCTGAGTCGTGTGCTAAGACGGTTGGAATGCATCGTACAGGTCCTTGTTGGTCACGAATTGGCGATTGATGGGAAAACGTAGGGTCGGTACATGGTGGCGGACGGGATTGGATGCTGCTAGGAGAAGGGACGGCACGGAGCTCCTGCAGGACCCTAGTCTAGAGGTTGACGGGGCTTTCCTCCGTTACAGAAGCCATCATTTTAATCCGCGGTGTTCGTCTGGGTACTGGCTCGGCTGGGGAACGGGGACAGTGCGCGGGTGCGTCCAGTGTCCGCCCCGTGATAACCGAGGGAAGCTAGACTACTCGAAGCAAAGAGCCGCGTCAACTCATGGCCCAACCAGGACTAATGGACCGAACGTGCGTATGCTTCGCACTTTGTCAACGTCTGGCCGTAGCATTGATCCAATGGTGGTTCAGAGATATTAGCCGCGCCAAGCAGAGTAGTGTACCAAATTGTCCGTAGTGCTGTTGGACATGGGGCTGGGTAACGGCAGAGGACGATTCGCAAGATGAAGCTGCTTGGTGATACCGTTATACGACACGGGCAGCCAATTCCAATGAGAGGCTGATGGGATTCATATTCACTCTTTGCCCTTATCGAACGCAGGTCGTCCGATGTAAGTGGATACCTACAGTATGGCAGGCGACGGCTATGGTATCACCTGGGACAATGGTTCACGACAACCAATGTTTTTGATTACGACTGGAATCTTGCTGTTCTTCTCGACAATCGCAGTAGCACTCAGGTGCGATCTCTCAGTCCCTTGATCTATTCACTCATTGCAGACTTGCTCATGCTTAGCTAGGTTATACTGCCGCTTCACTTTCATACATTATGTAGGACTAGACGACAAATTCATGGTGGCCGCGTGGTTAATCTCCGTCGCTCTCGGTATTCAAAATGGTTTTCTTGTGGGCTGGGGTACTGGGTACGTATAACGTTTGAACAACTGATAGCAACTGACAGGAGATAAAGGCGACACATGGCCGATCTAGATCCGTCGATTATATTGATTCCCACGTTTAAACACTGGTAAGTTACTAGAACCGTCGTAGATTTTATGCACATGCGACCTCCAATACTAACGTCGCCTCAGGTACGCATATCAGCTCGTCTACCCCTGGGCTTTGTTCTCCGTCAAAGCAAGCATTTTAGCCCTTTACCATCGAATATTCACGCAAACCAAGTTCCGCTATGCTGTATACGCTGTGGCTGCGTTCGTCACTGTTCAGACTGTTGTCGTCACATTTGTCAATGTATGTCATACGTGGAGCTACTCAATACATATTTGAGCTTGACGTTGACTCATGCAGGCCTTCGAATGTGGAAAAGAGCCATGGAGGGCCTGGTCCCCCGACTTTCCCGACGGATGTAATGACTTGGCTCGGACATACTTTGCGATGGCTTCTGTCAACATCCTTACGGACATCTTCATTTTGATTATGCCGATGCGGGCGTTCGGGCAGCTGAAACTTCAACGAACAAAGCGCTGTACGTAGAGACGCAGCTTTACAGATCTGGACTGACGCATTTCGTAGTCGCGCTTCTTGGTGTATTCCTCGTTGGTGGTGTAGCCGTGATTGCTTCCATCGTTCGTTTGTATGCCCTCTGGGTGTACGCTGTAACGGACGACCCACCATACGATGACATATTCGTAAGTGCTAACCTAGTCGAGACCATGCTAATTCTTGATCGTGCTAACACTCAAAAAGATCCTTTTACTCTCCCAGATCGAAGTGAACGCAGCTATCATATCCGCCTCCGCTCCAGCCCTTCGACCACTTCTTAATAAAGCATTTACATTATCCTCCCACAATCGATCCGCACAGTACCCGATTAGCTACGGAACTGGTGGACTAAACTCCAAGATGTTCAGTCGTACCGCTCGATCACGTTCCGATGGACAGACGGAGCTCTACTCGTTCGGTGGGACAAAAAGAAGTAGCAGGGCTCCAGCAGGGCGTACGCGCAATACAAGTGAAGAATCCATACTCGGCGCCGAAGGTATTATAAAGACGGTGGAAACAAGAATTGAGGAAGACTACATGAGAGACTCAGTACAGGGGAAGTATGGAGAGACGCAGGGGTACAATGGTGTACAACATAGCGAAGTATAATACTCCTCAGCAACTCTAGCTTGACGCTCACCTTGGACTTGTGAGTTAATCAATGTGAGGATTATAAGGAGAGTCAAGGATAACTAGAGAATCTCAATGAAGTTGTTTCCGAATCAATTCTAGCAGCTTTCAAGGTGCACAGAGGCAATTCGTAGATCAGTTGCGCGATCGATAAGTAGTTGTTGTTGAGGGCTTGATGGATGTTTCGCAACCCGCTTCAGCGTTGAGTCCAGATTGCCATCGTTGCGACCATCACTTCGATTTCCATCAGCCGCATCATGTATAGTCCCTGTTATTGGTAACAGAGAGATCCATTACTGTGTCGCAACGAGGAACGATGAGTGTAAGCCTGGAAACCAGACTGGTCATGATGACCAATCACAAGCAAGAAAGCTACGCTAGCAGCCCACTCAGGTTTTCTCCACCCGGCCGCAGCTAAACTCGCCGATTGCTGTGCTTATCATGGGGACACAGTCAGATCTTGCTATGATCAACTTCGCATGTCAATAAGCTCTCACAGAAATACGAAGAATAAAGCGAATCCCGGTATTCGAGATTAAGACTTTCCCACTCCGAAAACTGCACGGTTTCACAGGAAGTGACTGCGCTCTCCTCGCAGTGCTCCACAGACCCATGTCGGCTACCCACAACTACAGGCCTCTTGCCGAACGCTATATCAGGCTGCTTAAACTTCCAGAGTTCTCTCAATCAGAAGCAGAGCCTGATCTCGTAGAAGTTTCTTTGGACGTCGCACCTCCATACGAAACGGTCTCCTATGTGTGGGGCGAGCAGAACAAGTCATGCGTCCTCAATTTCCGATCGGGCACATCAGTCTTTATCACTCCCACCTTACGCATTACGCTCGCACGAATTCGCTCACATTGCGAAACGGGCTACCTTTGGGTTGATCAGGTGAGATGGTTAGCTATGGAACGCGAAGAAAAGCCGCACTGACCTCGTTGGTACTGTAGCTGTGTATAGACCAAACCAATATCACTGAATGCAACCAGCAAGTGGCCCTCATGGGCGAAATCTACAGCAAGTGCCAACGAGTGTTGATCTGGTTAGGACAAGAAGTGCACGACTACGAATCTATGTCATATTACTTCGAAAGTGCCTCGTTTGCAGGAACTCGGCTGCAGAAATTCGCCTCGTCTTCCTCTTCAGATCGTCATGTGTCGGCCAGCCAAAACGAGATCATTTTCGAGGTTGCTCGTCAACAGTCATTCGTGCGATCTTTGTTGTCGCTGCCCTGGTTCAGCAGGGCCTGGGTGGTGCAAGAAGCCGTGCTGCCAGCTGAAGCTATTTGCTTCCTTGGCTCGTTCACCTTTTCCATCGATGAACTTTGGGCTATCATCCGTGGTTTCAGGAGCTCCGATGACCGCATCTTGTCCGAAAACTACATTGGTTTACGACAGCTTCAGGGTTACCTAGTGCTGAGTGAGATTATGCGCCTGAGAGACCAAAAACGTGCTGGGGGCGAAAGCGCCAATGAAGAAACATCATGCTTCTACCACTCGCTTTCACTGTTTGCCCCTCATTGCAGGACATCTACTCGCCACGATATTATCTATGCGTTCCTCGGGTTACAGACCGACAGGCGTGTACGCATTTTGCCGGACTACAACCTCGATTGGAATGAGGTTCCTCTTTTGGTCACTAGATCCATCATTGAAGCGTCAGAAAGTCTGGACCTATTGGGTGTAGTACATCGGAGGGATGATGACAAAAGTCGGTGGTCCAATCTACCATCCTGGGTTCCAGACTGGTCGAGACGATTGAAGGCTGAAGCTATGGTGTTTCCAAAAAGTTCGATGTACTTCAACTCTTCATCTGGGAGGCGGCACAACCCAAAGAGATTCGGTGGCACCGCCTCGTCCTCTCTGGTGATCAGCGGGAAGACAATCGGTGAGATCTCCCATAAGCTCGCCTTCACCAAAGTCATCAGGGAACCTACGACAAGCCGTCATCAGTGGCCTGTACATTCATACCTCAATATCTCGCACATGACGGAGCTTCTAGCAGAGTTTTGGCCACAACAACATACTCCACCAACGAGAGAGTTTGTTTTGAAGACTTGTTTGGCGGATGGCTCGTTTGCATTCAACCGCACGCCATCTTTGCAGCGTCGCGAAGGGCTATCTGCTTCCGCCATCCAGGGCCTGTTGAAAACATACGATGCTCTCGATAACCTCTCTGCACAGCAAAAAAACGAATCGTCGAAGAGTTCTAAGTCCTCGATAGAAAGGGCGACTAAACTTCGCGACCATGCTCGTATAGCCTGGGGAAGACAGCTAATAATCGGATGTGAGTGGAGACTTGGCCTCGCGCATGATGCAGTCAACGAGGGAGACTTGGTTTGCATTGTGCATGGTTCGAAAGTGCCTCTCGTGCTTCGTCGCCTTCCCAGCGGATACTACCGCTTTATGGGCCAGTGTTACCTCGAAGGCGCTATGCGTGGCGAAGAAGTAAATTGGGATGAGGTGGATGCAGATGAGTTTGTACTCGTGCAAACAGCACTCTTCGCAGTTTATGTCAAGCGATGAACAATCCAATTATTATCGGCAAGCGTACATTACCAAAGAGGGAGAGAACCTCTCTCGCTTCTCCTACTTCAATGTCCCACACCAATCCGGATAACTCTTCGGATCCCACTCTCTTACCCTCGTAGCCTCAAACTTGCCTTTCTCATCCATACGATACACAAACCGCGGCTTCCTCGCAAACCCACTTAGATAACCTTCCATAAACTCATACCCCTCCATCTCAATCAGAAGCGGCAGCTGCTGGTGATCCAGTTCCAGATACAGATATCTTGTCAGATTCCTCAGTTGCCATGATGAGACAGCCCAGAGGCCGCGTTTGGTAGTCTTGTATTGGGTGATATGGTAAACTAGTGCGTCGAGGTACGTAGTCAGGTTTGGAACGAGAATAGGGTGCGGGTGGTTCGCGCTTTTGCCCCGCGGGAGCATTGGAAAGAATATCGCTTTGGGGTGCGCCCCTAGAGGTGAATTCGGTATATTCGTGTCTAGATGTACACGAGGACCATACCACCAGCCGTTATCCCGGTGCATGGCTGGATGCCAACTTTCCTCGACAAGTATAGGCTGCCAGGAGTATACGTCGGGGACTTCGAGGGTGGCGCATTCATCTACGTTGATGTGGTATGCGGTTTCGGACCAGAGCGCCAGGTAGCAGAACTCATTCTCGTTCTCGATATGTAGTCTTTCAAGAACAAGGTCGGCGTCGCACTTAGATATCGGGTCATGTTCATAAGCAGCTTCTGGATCTGGGCTTTTGGTTTCCCATACTCCCGTAGCCAGTAGGTCTGAAGCGACAGCTTTCAACGCACTATCCCTGATGATAATTTCACATACGTTTGTCATGGTTCCAAGAGAACCCATCCATCGCTGTGCGGCACATCCAACGAGCAAGAAGGGGTGGTAGTGCGAGGCCAGGACATCAAGAACGTGGTCAAGGCTGCCTTCCGGGCTTGCGACTGACTGCGACACCAGGGGATCCATGCTTTCTGACTCGATACAATTCATGGCGTGGTTACGATGTGATGCGGCGCATTGTTCGAGAGGTGTTTAGCATTCTGGGAGATGAGTGAAAGCGTCATGCGGTTTCAATGGATATCGATGGGAGCCTAAACAATTCGTCATGGATCAACAATGGAGCCACAAAATCATGAGGATGAGCATAATTACCAGTTAATTAACATGCTACTCACGCGGACGGATTGGCTACGAGACGTGTGTCACTGGCTCGTTTGTAAACATGGGTTGATGGTACCCACACTTGCCTATAAATTCCGTTCATTGTATAGATGACTGGAAGTTGCATGGCGCTCTAGAAGACATGTGTAAGTTTGGGCTTTCCTAGCTTTTTCCATCATGCTCGACAATAGAAGCAACGACTAGTGCGTAGTATAAGAAGCGACGGTTACCACTATAGGTTACTGTTTGGCGGCTTTCGCTTCAACATCTTGATGTATCACAAAGGTATTTGCATATTTCAATACCAACAACTTCCACGCAATACAGCTGCTGTATGCTGCAGACATGTACTTGGTCCTATCTAAGAGCCTTTTTCCGAGACTTGTGACCCGGCACCAACTCAATTCGCCTGCTTTACTGACGTTCAATAATCCTCTGTAACAATTCCTAATTGAAATAAGATCTGCTCAAGCCCCCTCAGCAGCGTCGCCCATCTTCTCTGTATTAATCTCTCCAATAACACTCTTTAACAATTCGGGCACAATCTGTGCCGCATCACCCTGGAAGAACCAATCCCCATCGTACAGCCCGCCCGCCGGAATGTCGTTGGGGTCCATGTTGATAATCGCGACGCGCGCTCCCTTGCTGCGCGCAAGGTCCACATAACCGGCTGCAGGGTATACCCTCGCGCTCGTCCCAATGACCATGATAAGGTCGATACCCTGTTCATCCGAGATAAAGTCATCAACATCCTGCATGACTTTCCCGGGTAGTGCCTCGCCGAACCAGACCACCCCAGGACGTAAGAGTCCGCTCTTGCATTCCGGGCAGTGCGGGAGGTGCTTGTAGTCGAGCTCTGGTATTTTGACGTTGATATCCGAGATATCTAGTTCGCGTGCGGCGAGGGCAGCATTCGTGGTCGGGTCAGAGTCGTTGGTGGGTATGGCGAGAGCAGGCACTATGGGGTCGGTGTAGTTGTTGCGCTCAACGTAGTTGCAGAAGAAATCAGAGCACTTGACGTCGAAGAGCGAGCCATGCAGGAGTTTGAGCTTATCGGCGGGGTGCTGGGCGCGGGGTGATAGGCCTGGTGGTGGGAGTGTTAGCTATGCGACAATGGATAGTTTGAGGGTAATGCTCACCGTCAACATTCTGACTCAGCGTAATGAAGTTTTCCTTCTTCCTTGCCAGTTCGGCAAGCGCGTAGTGCGCAGGGTTGGGCTTGGCTTTGAGTGCCATATGTCGTCGATAGCTGTAGAATTGCCACACCAGTCCTGGATTACGCTCAAACGCCTGTGGTGTCGCTAGCGATGTCGCGTCATGGGTCCTCCACATGCCCCCAGCACCTCGAAAAGTCGGTAGGCCAGAAGAAGCCGATAGTCCTGCACCAAGAAGCGCTAGAATGCGTGTTGACTTGCTCAGGTGTTGCTGGAAGCTCTCCATGTCGTTTGGCGGAACCACGCTGGGTTTGGCGGTCGAGGAGTTCATTCTGCGGATGATGGTATGGAGTATCACGGGGGCGGTCTTCTTCGCAGAGCATGAATCCGAAGAGAAAGATAGAGGGGTGTCATGTATGCGTTGTTTGTCTGACAGGCAAGATGGGGGCCTGGAATTGTTTGCGGGGAGGGGGGAAGCTGCAGCTGTAGTGCCACATGCAAGGTACGTCAGGCTTCCCCACTGTACGGCTAGCGCCCACGACGTCGGGAAACCGATGCCTCTTCCGCCGAAGCTTGATTCGCTCGAGCCAACCTCCGACAACCACCATGACTTTTGCTTACAGATTGTTACGGCCAACGGCGCGCGTGCGATGGCGGTGTGATGCCGTGAGGCGGGTGGGGAGATTTGAAACAAGAGCGGGCAACACGAGGACGTATGCTGCCGCTGCTGTGCCTGCAGCTGAACTCCGATTCGGCCAACCGCTCCATGAGACGCATCCACACCTATTGAAGGCTGGAGAAGGTGATGACCACCCGAGGCATCTATTACCCTGTACTAACATCTACTATAGTCACCCCTGGCATCACAGCGCTAGAGTACCACCAACGCCGCGTCGCCCTCGCCAAAGAACTGCCCCCAAACTCCGCTGCCATCTTCGCTGCAAACGACCTGAAATACGCATCCGGTGCCGTCTTCTACAAGTTCCACCAAGATCCAGACTTTCTGTATCTGACGGGTTTCAGAGAACAGGATGCTCTGGGGATAATAGAGAAACATGAGGATGGGGAGCACACCTTCCATCTCTATGTTCGGCCCAAAGACCCCAAGGTGGAAGCCTGGGAAGGGCCAAGATCAGGCGTTGAGGCTGCGGAAGATGTATTCAACGCCGATGTGAGCGGTAGTATCGACGACCTACCCCGTCTCCTCCCGGAGATAGTCAACCGCGCGCAAGCCATATATTCTGACCTTCCCCAATCGCGAGTATCCAAAAACCTGCTCTCATGGTACCTAGCCGGCGCAGAACCCTCACGCACAGGCGGCATCTACAACGTCTTCCGCGACTCACCCGCCAGCCTACGACCGCTACGCCCCCTCGTTAACGAACTCCGCCTCATCAAGAGCGAGGCCGAAATAAAAAACATGCGCCACGCAGGTCAACACTCGGGCCGCGCAATCACAGACGCAATGCGCCAATCTTTCACCACAGAAAAAGACCTCGATTCCTTCCTCGACTACTGGTTCAAGCAAGACGACTGCGATGGCCCTGCCTATGTCCCCGTAGTCGCCGGCGGCACCAACGCAAACACCATCCACTACGTGTCCAACGACATGCTTCTCAACCCTAAAGAACTCGTCTTGGTTGACGCGGGCGCTCAGTACGGAGGCTATGTCACAGACATAACACGCACATGGCCCGTATCCGGCAAGTTCAGCCCCGCCCAACGCGATCTCTACACGCTCTTGCTAGCGGTACAAAGATCCTGTATCTCGCTCTGCCGCACAGATTCGCACTTTACCCTCGATAAACTACATCACACTGCTTCCAACTCACTTGCTGCCGGCCTGAAAGATCTGGGCTTCAACATGGATGGCACAGAGGCCATTCAGACGCTGTTTCCACATCACGTGGGCCACTACGTTGGTCTCGATGTCCATGATTCCCCTGGTCTGAGCCGCAGCAGGAAATTTGAAAAGGGCATGTGCGTTACCGTTGAGCCGGGTATCTACGTCCCTAATGACGAGCGGTGGCCCAAGTGGGCGAGGGGCATTGGCATGAGGATTGAAGATAGTGTTTGTGTGGATGACGAGAGTCCGTATGTCCTCACGACCGAGGCCGTCAAGGAGATTGTTGATATCGAGGCGTTGGGAGGGACGGAGACGAAGTTGTAAATATAGATTCTACTCTTCTTTTTGTATTTGACAAACATGATGCGTCACGTACGTAAGTGAGCCGGGTTGGAAGATTTCACATGTTATCTGGTGTATCATTGCGAAAAAGACATGGTGCCACGGCTATGAAATGGTATACTGTATATTATTGTTTTCTGCTATGACTGAATGATACCTTGACGATACACCATGTACTTGCGTAGTCCAGCTCTACTCTGTCGAACCCTCTCAAGCGAACGAGTCGAGTCGAGTCGATACGTTGTGATGCAAGCCGATGATTATGACACTAGAGGAATGTCCGTTCTTTCTTTCAGTTCTTTCTTTCTTTCTTTCTTTCTTTGATCCTATCGCCCATTCCATGTAGTATGGTAGTACGCATGTATACGCGTAGTGTGGCGGTAGCAAGACGCCGACAAGTGTCTCAGGCCGTTTGGTAATAAAGTCGCAGTGCCCATTCTAGGGCGTACAGTGAGACTGCCACGTTGGAATATAATTGTCTCGCTTGTTGGTCGGTCACAATCGATACCGTGTCGGCTCCTATGCCGGACTTGTAGTCCTAATCACAAGCTGTTGGTGGCGCGCTGTTGAGCGGAGTAACCATCTGTGGCTAACACCAGTACGTATATTGATGTCGCGAGGCCACAACAGTCCTCCCTATGCTCCATTGCTAATCATGTCATTTTGTGTGTAATGTTGTTGCTATGGTGGTTTGTCGCGCTAGACTGAACCACATCCTCATAGCATGTGAAAATGATAGTTTCCGAAATTATCCATTTCGTACCGGAATAGCCCTTGGGGTGGCTGATCGTTATCTGGCCATGGTAGATACTGTTTGTCGACCTTTGCTGGTGCAGGCTGTTGTAGCACCATGACGACCTCGTCTGGAAAGACGTCCAGTATGTCTGCCCAAATATATGGTTTGGATGTCTTGACCATCGAATATACAACCTGATAGGCGCGCGACGCTAGTGCGCTCGTCTCGCCCATGCTGCGAAGAGAGTTGACAAGTTGGCGTGTACTTTGTATAGATGCTTGTAGGGAGTTGCGGAAATGATCGGGGCAGGATATGGCAATCATGAGGACGACAAGGGCTTGCATGACTGTGTGGAAGATTTGTTAGTATGCGAGAAAGACGGCTTGGGTATCAACCTACTGTTGTGCACAATTGTCCACCACGGACCCTTTTCATACAAACTCTTTCCATGGGGCACAGATGTCAAGAGCGAGGCGACATCCCGTGCGGATTGTACGCACGTCTCGGCCACCGACAGGTCTAGCGAATTAAAGTCGTCGGTTCCGGCTTCGGTACATCGTTCGACACGGCGGAGTGATGGACGAGTGGTTAAGATCTTCAGTCGATAGTACTGGAGTTTGAGCAGAAAGACCTCGCGTTGTTGCATATGGACTGAATCCCATTCATCTGAATAGGTTTGGGGAACGTAGTCGACTGCCCACTTATCAAGATCACCGACTAGCGTGACGGTGATCTGCTGTAGGTAGTCCCAGGACGGCGAGGATCTGCGTTGGGTGTATAGGTTGGAGATGATTTGTTGAGTCAGGAGATTCAGGTGGGTATCTGCATCCAGGAATCCGAAATTGGGGACGCCGGCGCGTTGGGTCTGTTCGGCAGTGGCGACACCCGGAAGAGGCGTGGTGATGTCCTCATTTGGTATGATACTCGGTCGACCCGTGATGGAACTTAGCAGGCTCTCCAAAGCATGCAAACTCCACCAAGTGCAGACCATACTTTCCCTTCGGTCGGCAGAGACAGATTGGTCGTCTTGTTGAACATGAAGTCCGAGCGAAAAAGCGGATCGCATCGCTATGCCTACCATTACCCAGGCCCTATTGAACCACCATCAGCATACAACCTACATCAATCGGAAGCAAGGTAAACACAAGCAGAGTTTACTGCGATACGTACCGATTGACGTGGCCAGCAGTCATGTAGTAAATTGCGAAGAGTCCCGCAGCCTACAGGAATTCAGCTTTAGTCATACAAGGTTAATGAGGCAAGACTTGCCTGCGTTGCGAGCAGATCTGGGGTCGACAGAACTACAATTGTGTCATTCAAACTAAGCAACTGAAATGCACGTGACAGGTAGACGATGTGGTCCAACTCGTCAGCTTGCCAGTCGGCCTGGATGAGATGCGAAAACTTGGCACCGATAGCAAAGACGAGATTCACTAGCGCAAACCATTTCTCTGGACAGTGTATGGCCTGCCCGTTCCGGACCAAGGTGTAGTACTGGTGCAGTTGGTGTTGGATAGTTGCCGGAAGGATGGGAAAGGAGCTCTGGACGGTCTGCGTGAAGCACTGGAACAGAAGTGCGGCAGTATGTTCTGGTGGTAGCTCAAAGGGGTTTCCATAGTTTGTGAGTTTGATGCCTTCGTCATCAAGATAGTAGTTGGTCAGGGCGACGTGCTGAGGTGGGGTTGTGGTTATGGAGGCGGACGATGCAGTAAAGGTAGGCGAGGGTGGTTGGGAGAGGGGCGCGGTGGCGTCAGGAGGCGCAACAAGGACGGTACCAACAGCCTGAACTCTGCTTCTGAGAGTCTCTAGCCACTGTACTTCGGAGATCTGACCAAGGAAGCCTGCTTCGACTATACTGGGCTGCTTGCTGCCATCTTCATCGGCAGAGTCATCGGGAACAATAACGTCTAGTCGTGGGAGGGATGATTGATCGGAAGTGGGCGATGTTTCTGCAGCGAATGGGCCATAGCTAGAGGACGAGGCAAAGGGATGCATACGCGACTGCTGCTGGTATGGGTGAGGGGCGGATACTCGTGAAGAAGAGGATATGGAGACGGGAGACCCGACCTCGTCATCTG
>JAESFQ010000713.1_pt1 | contig 12212 bp, 7 predicted proteins | sample 9269431 | NCBI WGS metagenome assembly JAESFQ01 (sample SAMN14502588, study PRJNA617103) | algae metagenome | isolation source: Plectolyngbya sp. WJT66-NPBG17 and co-occurring heterotrophs from well... | place: USA: Mojave Desert, Joshua Tree National Park, California | collected 2006-08-06
GTCGCCATCCACAGCTACCTCGCCGAACACAACCACCATCCCAAGCCGTTCGTCTGGACCGCCAAGGCCAGCGACATTCTCGACAAGGTCCGTCGAGGGAAACAAGTGTTGGAGTCAGAACACTAGGTGTGAAGACCTCTGCGGCTCCTCGAGCTGCGCAACACGCCACATCCACATTGCTTTGAATTTGTTGCGTCACCGTTTGTTGTGGCCGTTGGGGTCCGAAACAGGCAGACACAAGCCGGTATTGCCGCATAATCGCAGCGTGGAAGTGCTGGGCGCGCAAGGGAAACTGTTTGCGTTCAAATGTCTGCCTGCCGGTAACTGTCGCCTGTTCGCTTGATGTGACCCTGCTTCAGCGGCGGATCGCACCTTTCCCATGTTGTATGCTCGTCGGTTGTATGGCTTCTTGGCACAGTTCTAGTTGCGGCAAAGAGACTAGGTTGTGAGGCAGTTAGATGCTGTTCCCCTGGCTGACCCGGGCGACATTGTTGGTGTCGGGCGTCACGGTCGCTTCGGTGGGTTCTGGCCAGTTCGGAACGGCGTTGCCTGCAGCCTGTTGGTAGCCGCCGTCCTGTTCCCGCTGGCCATCGTCGGCGTTTCCGGGGCACTCGAGTGGCGGGACGCCTGGGAAGCTGCCAGCCGCGACCTCATGCGCACATCCGATGCCACGGCCGAGTACGCGGAGCGCATCATCGGCTCGCATCGCCTCGCGGCGGAACTGGTCAACCAAATGCTGGCTGGCCTTTCCGACGAGGAAATTCGGGCGCGTGAGCCCGAGTATCACGAGCGCCTTCGCCAGCTTCTGCCCTCCGTGCCGATGGCGCATACCATCGCGCTCGCCGACCGGGATGCCGTCCTGCTCCTGACCGCCAACGCGCAGCCCGCTCCTCGCGTCTCGCTCGCCGACCGGGAATGGGTGAGGGAGCTGCGCCGGCCTGGCGCGCCGGCGATGCATGTCAGCAGCGTCAACAATGGGCGTATTGACGACAACCTCTTCTTCAGCGTCAGCATTCCGCGCCATGGCACGGGCAATGGACTGGCGGCCGACGCCTTCAACGGCGTGGTCGGCATCTCCGTCAGCCCGGACCGGGTCGCAAATGGCCTGCAAGTGATCACCCGCGCACCCGCCGACGTCATGGCGCTGGTGCGCACGGATGGCGAGGTGCTCGCCCGTTACCCGGCCCTGACGACGAAGCTCCCACCAATCGGCGGGACCAGCCCACTCCGTGCCGCCGCCGCCGCCGGCGAGACCCGCGGGACCTACATGGGCGTTTCCCTCCTCGGGCTGCCGCCGCACACGGCACCCGGGGAGCCGCTTTTGATCGCCTTTCGCCGTCTGGGCGAGGTTCCCGTGTATGCGACGGTTTCGCGACCACGCTCCGCCATCGTGGCGGCTTGGCGCGAGAGGGTGGCCGCGCAACTCGCCGTGGCGATCCCGGCGGCAGCGATCCTCTCCTGGCTGGCGCTCCTCGTCTTACGCGGCCAGCGACGTCTCGCGGCAGGCGAGGCCCGGCTCCGCGCGATGGCCGACAACATCTCCCAGCTCGCCTGGATGGCGCAGCCGGACGGGCACGCCTTCTGGTTCAACCGTCGCTGGTTCGACTACACGGGCACGACGCTGAAGGGCATGGCGGATGGTGGGTGGAGTGCGGTGCACCACCCAGCGCACCTCGACCGGGTGGTCGCCGGCATGCGTCGCTGCTTCGAGACGGGCGAGCCCTGGGAGGACACATTCCCCCTGCGGCGCGCCGATTGCGAGTATCGCTGGTTCCTCTCGCGTGCGGAGCCGATCCGCGACGCGGCGGGCCGCATCACGCTCTGGTTCGGCACCAACACCGATGTCACGGAGCGCGTGGCGGTCGAACGGCGCGACCGCTATCTCCTCGGCCTCGAGGCGAGGCTGCGCGCGGCTGCTACGGCTCGCGAGGCGGTGGACGCCGCCTGTGAGGCGCTCGGGCAGGAACTCGGCTGTCTTTTCACCGGGTTGGGACAGCTGCAGCCGGACCACGAACACCTCCTCGTAGAGAACGAGTGGCGAACGGTCGGGCGGGGCATATCCATCCTCGGCGCCCATCGCGTCGCCGACTACGGCATGGAACGCATTCTCCCGATTTTTCTTGGCGAGGTCGTAGCAGTGGCCGACGTCGAAGCCGACGCTCGTACGGCGGAGGACCCGAGGGTGCGCGCGAGCTACGCCGCGCTGGGCATACGCGCCTCGCTCGACGTGCCGCTCATGCGGTCAGACGAAATGCAGGCCATCCTGTTCGCGGCGCACGCCGAGCCGCACAGCTGGACCGAGGCGGAGATCGCGCTGGCGCAAGAGACCGTGACGCGGGCCTGGCAGGCTGTCGAACGTGCAAGGGCCGAGGCGGGACGCTTGGAGAGCGAAGCGCAACTCGCAGCCGTGCTCGACAACGTGCCAGTCGCCGTGATGCTCGCTGAGGCGCCCTCAGGACGGATCCTCTTTGGCAACCAGGGCGTCGAGCGGCTGTTCCGTCATCCCGTTCGGCACTCTGCTGGGCCCGACGAATATATCGAATGGGAGAGTTACCACGCCGATGGCGGCCGGGTGCAGGGCCGCGAGTATCCGCTCGCCCAGGTGCTGGCGACCGGGCACTCCGCCGAGCTCGAAGTACATTACGCCTGCGGGGATGGGGTGCGGCGCTGGATCCGGATGACCGGCGCGCCGGTGCGGGATGCCGAGGGTCAGCTGACCGGCGCTTTGATGGTCTGCGCCGACGTGGACGCGCAGCGTCGGACTGCCGAGCTGCTCGTGCGCCTGGCCGATGAGCGCGAGGGCGAGGTCGCACGCCTCGGCGCGCGCCTGGGTGCCTGGTTCGAGCACGGCACGGACCACCTCTTCGCCCTACAGGTTGCCGAGGATGGCCGCTTCGAGTTCGAGAGCCTCAATCCCGTGCATGAGCGCGCCACGGGCCTGCTGAGTGCCGACATCCGCGGCAAGACTCCTGCCGAAGTCTTCCCGCCCGAGACCGCTGCCCAGTTAGAGGCGAATTATCGCCGGTGCCTGGAGGTAGGCGCGCCGATCTCCTACGAGGAGCAGCCGGACCTCCCGGCTGGGCCGAAGCTCTGGGAAACCACGCTCGTTCCGGTCCGTGACCCAGCGTCTGGACGGATCGAGATGATCCTCGGCTCCTCGCGCGATGTGACGGAGCAGCGGGGGATGCTCACCCGTCTCGCCCAGGCACAGCGGATCGAGGCGTTGGGCCAACTCGCCGGCGGCATTGCGCACGACTTCAACAATGTACTGCAAGCCGTGCAGGGCGGTGCCAGCCTGATCGAGAAGCGGCCCAACGACCCGAATGGGGTCCGACGCGTCGCGCGCATGGTGTTCGAGGCGGCCGAGCGCGGCTCCGCGATCACCCGTCGCCTGCTCGCGTTCGGGCGACGCGCCGACCTCCGCACCGAGGCGGTCGATGCCGCGGCACTCCTCGCCGACATGCGCGAGATCTTCACCCACACGCTCGGCGCAGGCGTCGGCGTCCGTATGGAGGCGGCACCCGGACTGCCGCCGCTCCTCGCCGACAAAGGCCAACTCGAGACGGTGCTGGTCAACCTCGGCACCAACGCCCGCGATGCAATGAGTGGCAACGGCATGTTGACGCTCGCGGCGGGCCTGGATGTGCGGCGGCAGGACACTCGACTGGCGCTCGCCGGCACTCTCCGGGAAGGGCGCTATATCCGCCTCTCCATATCTGATACGGGCACCGGCATGACGTCGGAGGTGCTGGCCCGCGTAACTGAGCCGTTCTTCACGACCAAGGCGCAGGGTAAAGGCACGGGGCTCGGGCTTGCTATGGCGCGCGGCTTCGCCGAGCAGTCTGGCGGAGGCCTCGACATCCAGACCGAGCCAGGCCGCGGGACCTCCGTCTCGCTCTGGCTTCCCGTTGCGGTCGGTGCTGTCGCTTCCATGCCGGCGATGGCGGAATCTGCAGCCTCGGCAGAAACCGGTCGGCGGGCCACTATTCTCCTGGTCGATGACGAGCCACTGGTTCGCGAACTCACGGCAGAGGGTCTCGAAGGGGCGGGCTTTTCCGTCATCCTTGCCGATGGCGGACCGGCCGCGTTGGCGCTGCTCGACGCCGGTGAGGCGGTGGACATCCTGGTCACTGACCTCTCCATGCCGGGCATGGACGGTATCTCGGTCATACGCGAGGCCCAGCGTCGCCGGCCCGGGCTAGGTGCCATTCTGATGACCGGCTTTGCCGGCAACGCGGCTGAACTTGCCATTGGGGGTGCGGTCAGCGGCACCTTCTCGCTGCTCCGCAAACCGGTCACGGCAGAGCAGCTCGGGGAGCGCGTCGCAGTGTTGCTGGAGGGCGCGTCCTCGATGGGAGGAGAGGGGTTGTCAGAGGCGGACAGTAGGCGGAACGGGCGCCCGTGACAGCACGTTACCGTTGCTGATGCAACCTCCACCTGAGAGCGGTTCGGTTATGCAGCACGCCCCAGAGAGGACTGACGCGGGCCCGATCCAGCCGGACTGCGGCGCGGCGGGAGAGCGTTTGATTGGCGCCCTCGGCATAGCGCTGCCGGGGTCCGGGCGCGGTACATTTCCCCACAGTCAGGCAGCCAATCGCGGATTGCCAAAGGATGCCCAGACCCGTTCCCGATGGGGCCGAGGAAACATTGATTGCGCACAAGGTTATCGAAAGATCCTGGCGGTCACGCCGCCAATAATGGCGGAGCCAGACGGCGAGGAAGGCACGGACTACTTCACGGCCCTGCTGCGCGCGCTTCGGTCTGAGCCGATGGAGCGACGGTCGGCCCTGGCCCTGATCGCTGCAGAGGGGTTGACGCCTGATGAGGCTGGAAACGTTCTCGGCCAGGATGGCGCGGCGGTGCAGCAGCTGGCTGACGCGGCTCGCGATGCAGTGCTGGCGGCCACCCAAGGCCAAGGAGCTCGCATCCTCATTGCCGAGGATGAGCGCATCGCCGCCTTCGAGTTGCGGGAGGTGCTGCGCGGCTTTGGCCACAAAGTTGTGGCGGTTACGTCCACACCCGAGGAGGCCCTCTCCCGTGCCAAGGCCGATCTGCCCGATCTCGCGCTCGTCGATGTCCGACTGAGGGGCGGCAGCGACGGCATCGGGGCGATGAGAGCCATGCATGTAGCTCTGGGAACCCCCGCCATCATTGTCACGGCATTCGGTGACCAACGCGGTCGAGCGGGGGGCGCCGAGCCTGAGGACGGATGCTACGGCTTCCTGCAGAAGCCCTGGGGCGCGGCCGAGTTGCGAGCAGCCGTCGTTGACGCACTCATCCGGATCGCCGCCGAGCGCCTCGCCCGTCGGCACGACGGCGCTATCGACGCGGCCTGAATGCGCCAGCGCGGCCGGTCAGGCGGGTGCGTCCGCGCCCGTTCCAGACGCCAGCTGTTTTAGACGAAGACGGATGCGCGTGCCGCCACCTTCGCGCGGCTCGGCGGCCACCTCCACTTCCGCCTCGATGGCGAGCTCCCGCACCAGGGCCCAGCCGAGCGTGTCAGGTGAGCCCTCACCATCGCCATCTAGCGGCGGTTCTGGGGGCGTAAAGCCCACACCGTCATCCTCGATCCGGATCTCAGACACCGAGCCATCGTCATCAGCGTGCACGCTGACGAGGACCTCGCCGGTGGGACGGTTCGGAAAGGCATGCCGGAAGGCATTCAGCAGCAGCTCGTAGCACATGAGGCCGAATGGGACCGCCCGCTCGACTGGTAGGTCGAGCCGATCCATGCCCTCCAGCCGCACGGAGACGTGGCCATTACCGTGCATCGAACGGAGCGACTCAGCCACGGCATCGAGGTAACCGCGGAAGTTGACACGGAAGAGGTCGTCGGTGGCGTAGATCTTGTCCTGCACGCGGGCGAGGGACTGCACCCGCTCCGCCATGTCGGACAGCACCTGGCGGAAGCGCTCGTTCTCCTCCCGCGCTGCCCGCAGCCGGACCAACGACACCACGAGCTGAAGGTTGTTCTTCACGCGGTGGTGCAGCTCGCGCAGCAACAGGCGCTGCTGCGTCAGCGACTGGCGCAGGTCGCTCTCCGCGCGAACCAATGCCCGCCGGTCGCGCGAACGACCGAGCGCGGCGCGGATTGCCGAGCCGAGGCGCGGCATGTAGCGCCGGCCCTTGGGCACATAGTCGTCGAGGCCGGCCTTCATCGCCTCGACCGCGACTTCCTCATTACCCGAGCCGGTGAACATGATGATCGCAGTACCAGTGTCGGCCTCCTTGAGCCGGTGCGTCACTTTGATGCCATTCGACCAGCGGAGGGCGTAGTCGACAACCGCAAGGTCCACTCGCCCGGCAGCGAGCGCGGCATCCAGCGCCGCTGGGCTGTCCACCTCCGTCACCTCGGCATCCGGAGCCACCGCCTCGACCTCGCGCGCGGCAAGGGAACGGTCGTCGGCGTTGTCATCGATCACCAGCACCCGGGGTTTCACGGAGCTTCTCCTGCCCGATCCCCGGCGGGCAATACGGTCGCCGAGGAGCCCTGGTTCATGACAAGCCAATACAGTTTGAGCGTGCGGACCATCTCGACGAGGGCGTCGGACTTGACCGGTTTGACGAGATAGGAGTTGGCGCCGAGGTCATACGCACGATTGACGTCCGTCATCTGCTGGGACGAGGTCAACACGACGACCGTCAGGCGGCGTGTGGCAGGATTGCCCCGGATCCACTCCAGCACCTCAAAGCCCGAGCGACGCGGCAGCTTCAAGTCAAGCAACACGAGCACGGGCGGCTCGCCGGTTCCCAACGCGCGGACTGCCGCGTCCCCATCGGAAGCGAGGTCTACGCGATTCGAGATGCCCGCCTTCTGGAAGGCGCGACCGATGAGCTCCGCATCATCCGCATTGTCCTCGACCAGCAGGATATGGCCTGCGCTTCCAGTCGGGTTGGTGCGCTCCTCGCTTCGCGTCGCCTCCAATCCCGCTCCCTCCTTACAATGAAAACCACATCATTTGTTCGCCCAGGGTGCCTGGATGGAAGTACCCCGGACAGCGGAAACCCTCGCTCCGGGCGAACGGCTAGGGCGCAGCCGGCAGATCCACCCAGAACCGGCTACCCCGCACCTCATCGGGCCGGGCCTCCAGCCCGGCCGAGCCGCCCATGCGCTCAGCTCCGCGCCGCACGATGGCCAAGCCTATGCCGGTGCCAGGATATACGCTGTCGGAGTGCAATCGTTCGAAAACCCGGAAGACGCGATCTCGGTGCTCGGGCTCGATCCCGACGCCATTGTCTTCCATCCATAGCCGCACGCAGCCAGTGTGGGCCGGAGACGGGCGCTCGGCCCAGACCCTCACCCGCGGCACTTCGCCCCGTGGCACAAACTTCACCGCATTGCCAACCAGGTTGGCGAGCACCTGACGGAGCACCGGCGGGCTGGCCAACACCTCCGGCATCGGCGTCATCACCTCGATGTCGGCTCCACTCCGCGAAACGGCCTCTCCGACATCAGCCAGCGCTCCCGCGATGGCCCCGGCGAGATCGACCGGTCGAAGCGTTACCTCCGCCCGGCTGAGACGGCTATACTCCAGCAAGTCCCCGATCAGGCCATCCATCCGTTGAGCGGCGGCGGCGATCCGGTCCGCGTAACGCCGTCCGCCTGGGCCGAGGCTCTCGGCATGGTCCTCGATCAGTGCCTGCGCAAAACCCTCCATGCCACGGAGCGGTGCGCGTAGATCGTGGCTGACAGTGTACGCGAAGGCCTCCAATTCGGCCACGGTCTCGGACAGGGCATGAGTACGCTCCTCCACGCGCCCCTCGAGTGTCGCTGTGAGTTCGCGAAGCGTGGCCTCGGCACGCTTGCGGGCATCGATGTCGAGAACGGCAATGGAGACGCCCTGCACCGCGCCACCCTCGACCTCGCGCACCGGGTAGTAGCTGGCCAGATAGAAGCGGCGCTCGCCGGGGTGAGCGGGCGTCTCGGTTTCGATCTCGACTTCAGTGATCGGCTGGCCGGTCTCCAACACGCGGCGGATTAGCGGTTCGACATACTCACCTGGGCCCGGGATCACCTCGGACGGAGTGCGGCCGATATGCGCCTCAGCGGGGAAGCCATTGATCGCCGCAAGGCGCGCATTCACGGCCGTGAATTGCAGGTCGCGATCATGGGCAGCGAGACCGACCGGGGCGTTGGCGTAGATTGCGCGCTGCTCGGCCAGTGCGCGGGCCAGCGCGGCTTCGGCCTGCCGGAGCTCGGTGACGTCAGCTGCCATGCTGACCACGAGGCGTCGCCCCTTCTCGTCGCGGCCCACTGGGGCCGAGCCAAAAGACCATACCCGCTCGCCGTCGTGCTTCGTCTGGATCCGGTAGTCGCCCTCACTGAGGCGACGGTTGAGCGTGTAGAGCGTGTCGATATAGCTCCGCAGCGCCTCCTTGCGCTCGCCATAGGCGCGCTCGGTCCAGTCGGCGATAGTGGGGATGTCCTCCGGCCAGCGCCAGCCGCTGAGTTCCTGCCAGGCTTCGCTTGCCTGCATGATCTCGCCGTCCTCCGTATGGAGCAGGATCGGGAAGGGAGCGCTGGCGATGGTGGAGCGCAGCGTCGCCTCGCGTGCAGCCAACTCCTCCCGTGCGCGCCGCTCACCATCGATATCGAGCAGGGCGACGACGCCGCCCACAACCTTGCCCAGTTCGTTTCGGACCGGGCGACCTGTGATACGCGTCCAGGCCCGCGTGCCGTCGCCGCGCTGATAGTGGACGTCGATCGAGGGGTTCTCCTCGCCGGCGAGGGCCATACGGGCCAGCGGGTATTCGTGGCTCGCAACGCGTCGGCCATCTGCATGGAAGGAAACCCACTCGCCGTAGCTGTCGATACCGGGCGAGTGGAGCACGGGATGGCGCAGCATCTCCTCGACGCGGTGGTTGCCGCTGACGATGCGTCCCGAGGGAAGCTCCGCCATGACGAGGCCGACCGGCACTGTTTCAACAATAGTGCGCAACCGCGCCTCGCTCTCGGCTAGGTCTCGCGCCGCGCGACGCCGCTCCGTGACGTTACGGAAGACGATGGCAAAGCGGCCACGCGGCTCAACCGGTGTGGCGAAGACATCGAACCACCGGCCCATCGCCTCCGCTTTCTGCTCAAAGCGGGCGGGCTGCCCATCCAGCGCGACGCGCCCGTAGGTCTCGATCCAATGCTGCTCAAGGCCGGGCACCAGCTCCAGTACGGTACGCCCGACGGCGCCAATCAAGCCGGTCATGTCCTCGAACTGCGGGTTCACCTCGAGGAAGCGGTAATCCACCGGGCGGCCCGCCGTATCGATGATCATCTCGCAGAGGCAGAAGCCCTCGTCGATCGAGGTGAAAAGGGCGCGGAAGCGGCTTTCACGTTCCGCCACTCGCGCCTCGGCCTCCCGGCGCTCGTGCACGTCGAGCATGGTACCAATCCACTCGGTGGCGATGCCAGACGCATCGCGCACCGGCTCGGCCCGTCCCTGGACCCAGCGCCAGGCTCCATCGACCCGCCTGATGCGCAGGTCCAGCTCGAAGCCCTCACCCCGCTCGAGTGCGCGGGAGATTTCCATCTGGACCCGTTCGCGGTCTTCTGGATGGAGGATGAAGGTCCAGTCGGTCGCGCTGACGTCCTCGCCCCGCAAGCCAGCGTACTCCCTGAAGCTGCGGCTCACGAAGCCAATGCTCCGGTCCGGCCGCATGACCCAGGTGAGATGCAAACTGGCCTCGGCCAGGGCATAATAGCGCGCTTCTTCGGCCGAAAGCGCCCGCTCGGCCCGCTCTCGCGCTCCGCGCTGTGCCCGAACAGCGCTGATGCCTGTTAGGACGGCGAGAGTCGTCGCCAGGGCGCCTGCCAGCGCGACGAGGCCAAAAGCGAGGGCGGAGCTGCGATCTCGTTGCGCGATGTTATCCGCCACGCGCCTACGCTGACGCTCGCTTAGCGTAGCGATCTCAGCGCGCAGCGCCTCCATCTGAGCCCTACCGGCGTCGGACAACACCACGCGTAGCGCGCCTTCCCTGTCCTCGGCACGGCGGAGTGCAACGGTCTGGGCGAGTTCAGCGAGTTTTGCTTCCGTTCCGGCGCGGATCGACGTAAGGCGTCCGCCCAACGCTGGGTTGTCGGCCACCAGGTGGCCGAGCCGCTCGATCTCTGCCGGTATTCGTGCTGTGGCGGCCTCATACGGCAGAAGATACCGCTCCTCGCCCGTTAGCAGGAAGCCGCGCTGCCCGGTCTCAGCATCGACAAGACTGCTACGCAGCCCTTCGGCTTGCTCGATCACACGGTTGGTTTCGGCGAGAAGGGCGGAGGCGTTGTCGATGCTGTGGAGTGTCCAGAGGCCGGCACCGGCGCTGAACGTGGCCCCGAGGGCGAGCAGGGCGGGCGCAACCCAGGGCCGCAACCAACGGAAGCCGCTACCCTCCGGTTCCGCTTGACCAAGTCGACGCTTGCGACCCGGAGCTTCTGTCCGGCCCGGAGCGTTTTCCAAGGGCGTTTCTTCATTGTCCGCCATCACAACCTGCACGGGCCATCTCCGAGGCGATCCTACTTCAAGGCAGCCTGGGCATCGCTGGTTCGCCGAAGCCACTCACGCGACGCTTGGTTCTCATACTTCCGTCGTATCGACCGACGCCGAACGAGTGTTGCGAGGCGACCTTCATTGCCCCCTTTGCCGACTGCGGAAGTTCGTTCTTGTACGGTTAGGCATCGAAAGCTGCCCGTCCGCTTCCGGCCAGCCTCAGCCATTCGGCCGGGCGACGAGAGAGACCGCTCAGCGGTCGGATCCGGCGGCACAGCCAACCGCGTCATCCAAATCACACGCGATAAAATACCCCCTTGCCGAAAGTGAAACGGCCCTGCTGCAAGCGGCCGATAGGTCAGAATAAGGCCCCTTTGCCATGCAGCCCAAGGGGCCACCTGGAAACCCCAGCCGATGGGCGGCTCGCCTTTTTAGCCTAGGAGGGTGCAGCGGGTAGAAGGGGCAAAGCCGCGTTGGTCTTGGTGGCGAACTACCGACCAGGATATGCTCCGCAGCCGCAAAGGCGGGAGGAGCGAAGCATGGTTCTAGTAAGCGTTCTCTACCCCAACCAGCCCGGCGCTCGGTTTGACTTGCGCTACTACGTGGATCGGCACATTGCCCTGGTCCGTCAGCGGTGGGACGGAATGGGCCTCACCGAGGTGCGGCTGCTACGCGGAGTTGGCACGCCGGACGGCAGCGCCGCCCCCTACCAGGTGGTCGCGCTGCTCACCTTTGCATCCGCGGATGCACTTCAGCAGGCAGTGACGGCGCACGGGGCGGAGATCTTCGCCGACATCCCCCGCTTCACCGACGTCCAGCCGGTCGTGCAGGTGAACGAAGCCCTGGCGTAGAACGGTCGTAAACCTGCCCAACAGGAGCGGCGTTGTTGGGCTAACGTCCATCAGAAGCACGGTGCGTGTCACACTTCACGGTCGCCTCGCATCACGGGCGGCCGTTTCTTTGCACATCCTCGTTTTGGCAGACAGTTTCACCTACGCCGTCTGGCAGCGGTGGTTGGCGTCAGCTGCTATGCTGCTTGGGTTCCATCATGGCCCCAGAGCCGGCAGATTTGTGGGCGTTTCGCACCAGCAGCGGCATCGGTTAGATCGGTGAGCCGTTGCTGCCTGGTTCCGTCACTTGCACCCCCAGCCGGGCAGCGACGACTTCAAGCAGCGTCACGTCCCCCTCCCGCCACTGCTGCCGGTTCAGCAGAGAAATCGCTTCGGCCGCCGGCATCCCAACAGCGGCGCCAATCTCGGTGGGAGTCGTGATGCCCAGATCGTCAAGCTCGCGGCCAATCGCCAGCCGCAACCGGATGGTCCTCAGCTGATCGGCAGTTCGGCGCCGGCGCTCCTCTGGCGTAATCTTCGGCTTCGCGGGCAGCATCTGATCGGGGGGCGGCAGGTTCATGCCGCGAATGTCGGATGCCGCAGCCATCGGCACCAGCCCACCACGAGCAAAGGGTGAGCGCTGAAGGCCGGCAACTCGATCACATGCGATAAGCACTGCACAGAGCATGCCATCAGACTGGGTCAGGTGCTCCGGCCGTAGGCCGACTGACATCGACATTTACGTGGATATGGATACCGACAGATGCTGAACCGTATTGATGCCCGTAGCCTGGTGATGGGCATTCCGCGAAGGACTGACTGTTAAGCCTCTGTGCGAAGGGCCTCCTCAATGGTCCGCCATGGCGGCTGAACGCGGTCGAGCTGGAACCCGGGTACCGCGGCTTGATGATCGCGC
>JAESFQ010000714.1_pt1 | contig 12199 bp, 11 predicted proteins | sample 9269431 | NCBI WGS metagenome assembly JAESFQ01 (sample SAMN14502588, study PRJNA617103) | algae metagenome | isolation source: Plectolyngbya sp. WJT66-NPBG17 and co-occurring heterotrophs from well... | place: USA: Mojave Desert, Joshua Tree National Park, California | collected 2006-08-06
TTGAATGCTTGTACGAGCTTCTGTGCATGGTGGGGCAAGGCTTAAGCGGTGAGATATTGAGCTTAATTGAAACTTGTGGGTACAAGAGGACGAGTGACAGCTGGGCTCGTCTGGGCGATCTTGGAACGAAATAGGGATAATGTCAAGTCGTGCGGGAGAGGACGAGTTTGATAGCCGTTTCACGATGCTTGGCGGGGAGAACATGCCTCAGCCGACACCTGGCTGGTTCAAGATTTCCGTAGCGGCAAAGGTCAGCGCAGCATCTCCCTGTGATTCTGCGTACGAAGACACCGCTGCTGCCGCAGGGTCGTACGGGTGATGGAGGCGGATGAAGTTGGGGTGTGGTTCAACACGCGTCCCCGCGTCTGGATCCGTGCACGCCGTTGACCCACCTCATCATCGTTCCACGTTGGCTAAAAGAACCTCAACACCAAGCAACAACCATCAGCACGATGTGATCACTACAACCTAGATGATTTCTGAGCACGTGTGGGGTAGTGATTGCTTCTGCTTGACCGCTTGCTCTGCGTCTATACCGTGTCAACCCCACTTCCTATGCAGCTCGTCCCAGGTCCTGAAACGCGACATTCCATCAACCCAGGCACCAGCCAACCACTCTACGACGTGCCAGTAGCCTTTGAGTAATATAGGGGAGAAGGATGCGCTGCTGACGCGGCGAGTAGGAGCTATGTAGCGGATGCGATGTCTTCTCGTGAGTTAAGCCTTGCTGCCCCATTCTCTCCACCACTCATATAGCGCGATGCCACCTGCGGTCTGAACATCTATTGAGAATATTAGCGAGTGACCCTTGAAGTGACTGCACCATCAAAACTTACTCAAACTCCTAGTCACACCCACCGTCTTAATCTCCACATTACGATCGATAACGGCCAGCACCTCCGCGGAAATGCCTTCCTTTTCACTTCCCAGCACTAAACAGCATTTCTTCGGCAGCGTACCAATGTCTTGACCTCTAGCCTCCCTGACAACTCTCTTTCCGTCTTCTTCCTGGGTAGCCTCATCCACAACATCGCTCTTACCATCCTCACTCCCCAATATTCCGCTTCGATCCGTTTGCTCGATACCAACGACTTCGTACCCCTTGCTCTTCGCATCCAGCAGAAACGCTGGCACACCGATTTCTTTCAGCTCTTTGATTGTTAGATGCTTTTCAGAGCGTACGCTGGTAGCTTTGAAGTCTTTGTGTGCAACTTTCTTGAGGTCGTCGATGTAAAGAGCTTCGAGGCCGAAGGATTCGGAAATGCGAGAGAGACCGCCGAGGTTCGTCGGGTTATCGATTAAGGAGGCGATTAGCATGACGGATGCGGGGCGTTGGTTTTGTGTGCTGGGAGGGCCGCCGGCAGGGTGGAGGTTATCGAGGTCGATCCCGGCTTTGGTTTGGAGGGTGATTTGACCGGTTGGCTCAGAGGTTGATGGCATTGGTGTCAATGTAGCGGGTGCAATGACGTCGAAGCTGTTGATTGTCGCCTTTCCGAGTGATATGCGGGCAGATGGTTGGTTTGCATGACTTGACTGACCATCTTTCTCAAGAGACTCAAAGTCTTCGTGCGTTACGATCTCCTCTTCTGGTGTCTCAATTGACAGATACCGTCCTTGGAAGATACCAGCAAGGGTAAAGTCTTGCTCGATGTCCACCTTCAGGGTTCTGATCGTCCAGGGAGAAGCGTTAAACTTGTCTAGTCGGCGAATGAAAGCGTTCATCCCTGCGAACGCAGGGTTCTTAACAATGTCTTTCCAGTTGTTGGCAATGGCTAAGTCAAAGACCAGCGGGAACGCAAAGTTTGCTTCATGGCGAATCTGGACCTTGGGGCTGGCGGAATAAGAATTCAGGTGCGTGATAAGCTTGATAGCGAATTCCTGTGACTCGTATGGTGCAACGAGGAGGCCAAGCTTGATCAGACTAGCTATATGAACTGGACTGTACTCTTCCAGGTTTCCAAGCTCCTGCACGATACGCAAAGACTTCCCTGGGAATTGACGGTAGATGCGAGCGATTGTCCATTCGAGCAGATAGCGGTATCGTGGCCACGACTCTAGCGACAACGCATGTGTAAGACCGTCAAGGTAGGCATCCACGTCGGATTCCGTTATACAGTAGTGGCTCATCAACAGTATTGCCTGTACCTGAAATGTCTTCTTCCATGGGCTTTTGATGGCAATTGGTGGCTTCTGGCTTATCCACGGTTGTAGCAGCTGATCCAGTATTCCCCGAGCAGCGCTAATTTGATCTTCAGGGAAGCGCCGTAAGAGATCTATGACAGCCGCGTATGCGTGCCATTCTCGCATACCGTAATATGATGCATATGTACGGTGCGGTAGGTATTGTTGAAGCTTATCGGCAGCGGCGACCTCAAACAAAAACTCGGATCTGATTGATGCTGGATCGTTGACAAAGTCAAGGATATAGTCTTCAAAAGGGAGGATTGAGATTATCGATGGGTTTGCAAATGCAGCCTTGCGTAAGGCTTGTGCAAGCACGGCTAGAACGTAGGATTTTCCTTTGGACAGCTTGGTAAGACGCAACATGGCTTTGGAAAGGAGAATGGTGAGGTCTAGCCCCGAGCTGTTCTCTCCTTGGTTGTGCGTGACACAGACTTGAATGCATGTCGGGTGGAATAGCAAGGCAGGAAGATGTACGGCAAATGGCCTGATGAAGTCGCGAATATCTGCCTCTTCCCATAGCGCTGCCAATATGGCGTGCAGGTCGTTCGGGTCGACATTGGCTACTTCCATCCGGTCGAGGAGCGCTACCACGCTCTTGCAGGCTGGCGCAAAAGCCGGGCCCTGTATGCAGCTATGTTTTGAGTCGCGGAGGTTGCTCACAAAAGACTGGAGAGAAGGCAGCCCTCTATCATTCGTGCCAGGGGATGCTGATAGTACAGGCTGATCCACAGGGTCCTCTAGCTTCTTGCATTTGGCCCGTAAGGTTTCACTGGTGGGTATATCCTTCGACTCTAGATCAGGATCGAGAAGATCGCAGAGCTTTTGACAGTGAATGCTGTGCAAGTCGCTTGCTACCTCAGGCATTCCGGGCATCCGTGATAAGCTAAGAATCTCCGTAATCTCCGACGTCTCCAGCTTGTAATGCGGTGGATTTCTCTCGTACCGTATCCTTAGGCCTTCAATGAGGCCATGCAGCATGTACAATATTGCCGGCTGGAACATCCTCCCACCGGCGTTCATGATATAGCGAACGATGCCAAGGATGATGGCACGGCCATTTCGATTGTCCACTCCAACTTCAGAGACTTTGTAGCCAACTGAAGGAACAAAAGACGGGCTGTCTTCTGTATCGGATACAAAGCGAGAAATGACGGCAGCAATTCCTTCTCCGTGAGCGCACGTTGTCAATGATCGTGTAGCAGTAAGAGTTGATGTGAAAAGGCTGCCATCCGTTGCCCAAGGCAGAAACCCATCGAATAGAAAGTTGATGTGGCCGTTCAAGTCACCACGACGCTGCGGAGTTAGAGTTAGCATCAGTAAATCTAGTCTCTAGAAGAGAGACCTTGGAGTTTACGCGTAACTACTACGTTGTTGCGTAGCTGGTACAGCCTCGACAAGGGTGGTGCTAGCTACGCAGAACATAGCGCGTGTTACTTACTTCGATAATGAAATCCATATACCAACGCCCAATCATCTTGTGAACGCTCTCCTGTATCAACGGATTCAAGGCTGCGGTAAGCAGAGTCGTCGTCATTGCGGGAGTAATCCTGGAGGGATTTGTTGCTGAAGAAGACCCCAGAAGCGTCGTCATGGACTTTAGACAGTCTTCAACTTGTCCAGAGTACCGATGAAGCACGATGGTCTCAAATAGAGTCGTGTATAGATCGTACTGCTCCCGATCTTTGTTACTAGCATCGTACCGCATTGAAGGTGTGTCGATGTGATCAGATGTAGCGAGGAAGGATTGTCGGATAATCCCAAGGCAGTACTTGCGCTGATCCGCATGGCCTTTTACCAGACCTAGCCTAAGCTTCCTCCAGTACTCTTCGTCTTTAACACATTCAAGCTTGAGGCCACCGGAAGCGGCAAGAGAAATCCATTGGAACCAAGTGCGATAGATCTTGCTAGAGCGAGCAGCAAAACATGCCATGTCGAGTGCATTGAGTCGGTCCCATATTGATTGGTCCACAATGGTGTCGAGATGTGCGAGTGAATCATCTCTTCTGCTCTTCAATAACGAGAAGAAAGCAGACAGTGTATCGTGAGCCGTATCATTCAGCCCTTCGATGCCGATAAAACTGGAAAGAAGAGGGAGAGACCAGGGGTCGACCATGTGTGGATACGCGGCGGGTACCCAAAAAGAGCACTTGAGGAATTCGAGATAGGCTCTAGCAACACGTAGGCTCTCCGAACTCGGCTCGCTAGATGAGAGGTCTTCGACTAGAGTAGAAAGGCGGTGGTTGAGTTTAGAGCTGAGGAGAGAGCCAGTATACGATCCGTGGCTGTGACATATCTCAGCAATTTGGTAGAGGCTCCCGGATGACCGTTCATCGACTAGACGATCCAAGACAGTATCCCATAATTCTTCATGCTGCGACGTATTTCTCTCTCCTTCATGGCCATCTTGGGTGGGTAACAGTCGTGCGCAAATGTCGAGTGCGTTGATGTCGATGCCTGGCGCGGCTTTTAATTTGGTTAGACTACCTTGGAACGCTGCTTGCCTGGTGTAGTCATCTAAGAGACTTAGCACCGCAGCTGTGGCCATATTTGATGATGGCCTGTAAGCTTTTCGCGTATGCGATGGCCGTGTCCGATGGTCTCTTGCACAAGCGAGACGAGCATGCGCACTTCAGGGTACGCTGTGCTTATCCTTGACCGTTGTATGCCTGATGTACCATTGAATGGCTGAAGGTAAGCAGATTCCCGTTCGTGATGTATCAGGTTGGGTGCAATCTGCTAAATAGAAAGTTAGAGTTTGGGGCGCAGCGTCGATACGAGTCACATTTTGCGCCCGCTTCAATTGGAAAATTTAGTCGCTGCCGCGATGGACAATCGGCAGCGACTAAATTTCGACAATATCGACCCAACAACCCCTTGAACCGACGATGAAGACATGCAGAGAGGCTCGATGCAGGAGACTAATCTCTCGTATCGACGGCCATGCGTAGATTTGGCAGAGGAGTGCTGTATGAAAAGCCATAGGTGGTGCTACCGAGGTATCCGACAGGACACTGATCCTTTACTGGAGGGCCGAACAACTGAGTAATACTGTACGCGCGCCTGAGGTTCTTGACCGTCTATCGACGCACTGAGCAGACTGTCATGGTGTTGCTTTTGCCCAGGTCGTCATGTCTGCTCGTGTGCATATCATTGAGACGAAAGATGCTGTTGGTGCATGACCAAAAGGTACCTGGAGACTGTTCCAAGCATCATCCACTGTCCTACGAGGTCCATCAACGACCAGCTACCCTAGCAGACATCGGAAGCTATTCATCTTCCCCTTTGGTCGCATCGCGTCGCCGTGTGATGGCGCGCGCGACGGTGGGGTGCCAAGCAGTGACGTGTTATCGATCGCACACGGCAACCGCGTGTTGACAAGGCCCAAACATTGGCCCGCGAGTCATGGGCAGAGCGATCCGTGCATCATCTCAACACCGCCTATGCACCTTCTATACATACTCCGGTCGCAACAGCTCTTGGACTCCTGCTACCTCATACTAGACGATACTCTAGATCATAGAATGTATCCGCTACACACAACCGCCTCGGCGCCTTCCATGCGCGCATCCGACGCCTCGTATGCTTTCTCGTCACCTGCGCCCATGAACGACGACCCCGGCAACGTCAAGGTGGTGGTGCGATGCAGAGCATTTGTGAGAAGAGGTAGCGTCACAGTACTCAATTGCTATCTCTACATACTAATACAGAACAGAGAAGGAGAAGGGCACAAAATGCTTGATCCGCATGGACCCAGCGACACAGAAGACAACACTCTATGCGCCCGAAGATGGCGAGAACAACGGACGCCGTGTCCTCGATGACAAGGAATTCACATTCGACCGCTCATACTGGTCACACGACGAGTCCGACCCGCACTATGCACACCAAGAAGACGTCTACCGCTCCTTCGGCGAGGAGTTCCTCGACCACAACTTCGGAGGATACCACACATGTATATTCGCATACGGTCAGACGGGATCAGGAAAGAGTTACACCATGATGGGCACACCAGACAATCCAGGCCTGATTCCACGCACGTGCGAGGAGCTATTCGATCGAATCGCGCATGAACCGTCACCCAACACCAACTACCACGTCCAGGTCTCCTACTTCGAAGTCTACAATGAGCACGTGCGGGACCTGCTCACCCCAAGGACGACCCCACCCATCTACCTCAAGATCCGCGAGAGCCAGAAGGATGGTGTCTATGTGCAGGGCCTGACTGAGGCTGAAGTCAAGAGCTATGCGGATGTTGCGCGCTTGATGAAGATTGGCGACATGGTAGGCATATCTTTCCATACTCTCTCTGACAAGATACTAACCAAGAGCACAGAGCCGAACGACTGCCTCCACCAAGATGAACGACACCTCATCACGATCCCACGCTGTCTTCACGATCCGCCTCAAACAAATCACCCACTCGCTTCTCTCCGACGAGACCATCGAGCGTACAGCACGCATGCGTCTCGTCGATCTCGCTGGCTCTGAGCGTGCCAAGTCAACAGAAGCTACGGGAGCTCGCTTGAAGGAGGGAGGGCAGATCAACAAGTCTCTCACTACCCTCGGTCGTGTCATTGCTGCACTGGCGGACCCGCGGCGACATGGTGCCAAGGGACGACGACCACGAGAGGTTGTGCCATACCGTGATTCTGTCTTGACTTGGCTGTTGAAAGACTCTTTGGGCGGCAACAGTAAGACAGCCATGGTTGCTTGCATCGCCCCAGCCGACTACGACGAGACTCTTTCCACACTACGGTACGCCGACCAGGCCAAGCGTATTCGCACACGTGCCTTGGTCAACCAGGACTGCATGTCGGCTGCACAGCGTGACGCCCAAATCGCCGAAATGTCAGAACAGATCCGCAGTCTACAAGTCTGTGTCAACGCAGCCAGCCAGCGCAAGAGGGAAGAGGCTACGGAGCTGGACGAGTATCAGAGACAGGTTGCACTCATGCAACGCCTCATGGAGGAGAACCGCCAAGTCTCTGCAGCGAAGATCAAGGCACTGACTTCCGAAGTCGAAGAGCTCCGTCCACTCAACGTAGCCTTACGCGCCGAGATCGACTCATTGCGCCGCCATCTACAGCTCGCACTAGGAGAGCTCAAAAACCCTATCGTCCTGCCACCGCCGCGGGAGCTCGGTACTCCAGATTTCGAGAACGAAGAGTGGCTTGGCGAAGGCGACGGTAAAGAGAGATCCGTCCCTGCTCCTGAAGACGACGAAGGCAGCGACGATGACTCCGACTCAGGCTACGATGAGGGTGACCACGACGAATTGGCACAGGAGCTGCACAACGAGGCGGAGGCGTTTTTGCAGGACCTGGGCATGTTCCGCAAGAAGGTTGGCAGTGATGTCGATCGGTTCGGGATTCGTGAAACACTTGCTGAGATTATTGGAGGACGCTGAGTAGAGATGAAGTTTTGATGTCGTCTAATCGACTTGACTGGGAAAGAAATGGGCTTCTAGGTAAAGGCGCACAGATTGGTTACGAATGCATGAGCGACGGCGTTTTCTTCAAGCTTGGTTCGACAGCACGAGAGTTTAGTACAGCAGTATATAGTTATCAAAGATAATGAAAGATATCCCATAAGTCTCGATGAGTTTTGTTGGTATATGTGACGCGACAGCCTCGGCAGGCCAGAGCTATGACCTCAATCTGAAGCTCAATCCTGGCACACCAAGCCTCCGACAACTTCGCGCCATGATACCCCGATAGTCGCGAGCAACCATGTCCAAGCCAACAGCCAACTGGGAGAAAGTCGGCGACAAGTTCTACAGGAAGGTGCAGCTCTACCAAGCTGTCTTCGACCAGGATCTCGAGCTCGAAAACTACAATGTGGTGGGGGCGCCGTATAGCGGTGCTGTAGGTAGGTACGTCCCACCGTCTGCCGACGATTGCGCAAACATGCGGTCAAGACGACTGACCTGAACAGCTGTCTACCGCGATGAGGAGAAGCTGCATACCTACCGCGGTCCCGGCGCGTCCAAATCGAGCATCGATATCTACAGCTGCGCCGGGAAGTTGATTCGCAGCATAAACGTAGGACATCTCGATATCCATTCGAAGGAGCTATAGGACTTGGTGCTGACGGAGAACAGTGGGATAAAGGCACCATTAAGGGCCTCGGATGGTCTGAAGACGAGAAGTTGTTGGTCATCACATCAGACGGAACGGTCCGCTGCTATTACGACCTCCAAGGCGACTTCGTGCCCTTCACCCTCGGCCATGGCGCAGATGAACATGGCGTAGTATCCTGCAGATTCTACACCACCGGCTTTGTAGCGCTTCTTGGGAACAACCATCTCATATCCGTCGCCTCATACGCCGAACCACGTCCTAAACTCCTTGCTATACCGCCGACCGAACCAGTCATATCATGGAGCATCATACCACCTGCCTACTCGCTCTCGCGATCGGTAGAAGTCATACTGGCGATTGGCTCAACGCTGTATGTCGTCGATGCGACTGAGGCCGAAGACCGTAACTTCGATGCCGGGCCCTTTAGGCATATAAGCGTCAGTCCGCGCGCAGAATTTCTTGCATTCTACACAGAGGATGGCAAGGTGTGGGTTGTCAGTGGCGACTGGAGCGAGAAGCTCAGCGAGTACGACAGCAAGATCAAGACGGTGCCAAAAGATATGGAATGGTGCGGCTCCAATGCTGTCGCCTTAGCATGGGAAGACGAGGTACATCTGATTGGCCCTAGGAGTGCAGCGACAAAGTTCTACTACGATACATGGGTCCATCTTCTGCCGGACGTAGATGGCATACGACTTCTTACAAACGACGTCTGCGAGTTTATACAAAAGGTGCCGGATGAGGCGGTGGATGTTTTCAGGCTAGGATCGGATTCACCTGCTGCCAATCTACTAGAGGCATCCTCGCTACTAGAACAGAAGAGCCCCAAAGCAGATGACCTCATACAGTTGATACGGCCGAGTCTGGGCGAGGCGGTGGACACATGCATCAAGGCTGCTGCGCATGAGTACAACATCCACTGGCAGAAGTCGCTGTTAAAAGCGGCTTCATACGGAAAGTCGGTACTGGACTTGTACTCGTCCGATGACTTTGTCGACACTTGCGACACACTACGGGTTCTGAACGCTGTGCGCTTCTACGAAGTCGGACTGCCGCTCAGCTACGATCAGTATCGCCGCATGACGCCCGAGAAGCTTGTTGAACGTCTCACGAACCGCAGCGAATATCTTCTCGCATTGCGCATCGCCGAGTATTTGCATCTCCCGGCAAATCAGATTCATGGACACTGGGCGCAGCAGAAGGTTCGCGTCTCAACGGACCCAGAAGAAGAGATCTGCAGTCTTATAGTTAAGAAGCTACACGGCAAGCCTGGTGTATCATTCGAAGAGATCGCACGCGCGGCGTATGATGAAGGTCGTGTGCGACTGGCGACAGAGCTGCTCAACTACGAACCCAGAGCCGGCAAGCAAGTACCGCTGCTACTCAGCATGAAAGAAGACAATATTGCGCTCGACAAAGCTATCGAGTCAGGTGACACTGATCTCATCTACCACGTTCTCTTACATCTACGCAAGAAACTCCCCCTTGCGTCCTTCTTCCGCGTCATCAACAGTCGACCTGTCGCCACCGCTCTCGTAGAGTCGTCAGCTTGGGACCAAGACCGCGAGCTATTGAAAGATCTCTACTACCAAGACGATAGAAGACTAGACGGCTCGAATCTTCTACTATCTGAGGCCATCGCACAGGAAAGCCACTCTGCCCAGCAAGACAAGCTGAAGTTGGCGTCAAAGTACCTTCAGGATTCCCGTGATAGCGCTGCCGTCTTCCAACGGCAAGCTATCGATGATGCTGCCAAACTGCTCCGTCTCCAAACGCAGTTCGAAACAGACCTTAACGGACCAAGAGACTCTGCACCTACAGGCTCTTTGCCAGGACAAACGTACATTGGGCTTTCAGCAAACGAGACAATCTTTCAGCTCATGCGCCAGGGCCACTACAAGCGCGCTCAAAAAGTGCAGTCAGAATTCAAGATCAACGACAAAACATATACATACATCCGCCTGCGCGCACTCGTGGCAGCACGGCATTGGAACGAGCTCGAGGAATTCGCAAAGCAGAAGAAGAGCCCCATTGGCTGGGAGCCCTTTTTTAACGAGATTCTTGGTGCGGGCAACACTAGAGTGGCGAGTGTATTCATCCCCAAGTGCACGACGTTGACAGTGCCGGAGCGGGTCGATATGTGGATCAAGTGTGGGCTGATGGTCAAGGCGGGTGAGGAAGCCTTCAAGGCGAAGGATAGGGAGTTGTTGCAGGAAATTAGGGACAAGGTTGGTGGGAGTGCGGCGGTGGAGGTGGAGAGGCTGTTGGGGATGTTGCCGCAGGGGAAGAGGTAGATAGTTGCCTCGTGGTCGGATTATGTACGCTTGTGGCTTGTAAGGGATATAACTATTTGGTGTATAGTCATCATGTTCATGAGAAGACGTTTCCGGAAATACACTTTAGATTGTTTGCTGTACTGTGCGTTGGCGTAGGAACCTAGCAGAACATGGCCTATATGTACGAAGGCACTCATTTTCGATGCATGAAGAAGAATACATGAAGAATCCATGGTTGCTAGGATTGGATCTTTATAAGCCATGAAAGATGAATTGAATACTCCAGGGATACATGTCATCACAAAGAAACAACAAGAACGAGCTTTTTCGTATCCTCCATCAGACCGCTACACACGAAGCCTTGAACAGCCCATCTTTCCCCGTACCGACCTGTCGTCGGGACGTGGAGGATGGCAAAGAGAACTCGGGACATGCCGTTCCTACTTCGGGTTATTCGTGCACTAGCGTTAGCTATGTGCATAAGATCTGCAGTAGTAGCCAAGAAAACGACTCGCTTCCCCGCAATCGACCAGGATCGTACCGGGGCCTCTGGCAGTCTCCGCAATCCAATGAAGGAATTTGTCGCTCGACGTCGTCATCTCGGTGCGTACTCATCCGAAGCAGTCTCCAGATCTTCAGGTCGGCAAATAGGTATGGGAAACGAATCGAGGTTCTGGCAAAGGAGAGGGGTCGACATTACCGTCATGACTTGCAATGCCGGGGAGACTACGGGGGGTAGAAGACAGTACATAAGCTTTGGACGTTGATTCTTTTCAAGGTTCACAAGGACGGAGATTCCAGGTTCAGGCTCGCCATCACATCACCGCACACTTGGGGAAAAAAGATGAGGGTTTCCAATTCTCTGGTTAGCTTCGCGGCCGTCATACCCGTCGCACTCGCATCAATTCCCTACTCCCAATACATCCTCGCGCCCAAATCACGGACTCTCAACCCCGTCTCCGTACACAGCACAAATGGCTCCGTCACCAACCCATCCAGTCTAACCAGCAGCGGAAATGGCAGTTCAATCTACACCGGCGAAGCAGCAACAGCATACGACTTCGGCATCAATATCGCCGGACTCGTCACCGTGACAATCGGCTCCGTAAACTCGTCCAACGACGAATACATCGGCGTTACCTTCTCCGAGAGCTCGTTGTGGGTCAGTAATAGGAGCAGTGATGCGACTGCCGATGCGGGCAAAGACGAGACGCTCTGGTTCCACGTCAATGGCACGGGACGGTATACAGCGCCGAAAGAAAAAGTGAGGGGCGCGTTTCGGTATATGACGCTCGTTCATAATGGGACGGGGAGTGTGGAGGTGACGGGCGCGGAGGTGCATTATACTGCTATGCCGCATTGGGAGGACGATGCGTTGGGGAATTATACGGGGTATTTTCATTGCGATGGTATGTTTTTCTGGTTCTACTTCCGTTACTGGGAGATGGTGTGCTGACTGACGTTTGTTATAGATGAATTGCTCAATCGCGTGTGGTATGCTGGGGCGTATACGAACCAGATTTGTACTATTGAACCGGATACGGGGAATGCGCTTGTTCATCTGCGCGAAGAAGGGTTCTCGAGAGATGATGATCAGACGCCGGTTAATGTTACTTGGTATAATAACTATACTATTACGGATGGTAAGAGTGCGTTGGT
>JAESFQ010000715.1_pt1 | contig 12163 bp, 16 predicted proteins | sample 9269431 | NCBI WGS metagenome assembly JAESFQ01 (sample SAMN14502588, study PRJNA617103) | algae metagenome | isolation source: Plectolyngbya sp. WJT66-NPBG17 and co-occurring heterotrophs from well... | place: USA: Mojave Desert, Joshua Tree National Park, California | collected 2006-08-06
CCTTGCTCTTTGCGTGTTTTGAGCATCTTGAGACCGAGCGCTACGCACTTGGATGAACGGCCTAGTTGTGCTTCGATCTCAAGTTTGTGACTGCGAGCTTCGTAGTCGTTGTTGAGCAAGATGATCTCGTTCAGACACGGAAGGATGGCAGCCGACTTGTTCTCATCTGTGAACTGGGGATGCTTCTCCGGATCCAACTGTTGTATGCGCTCAATGATGTACTGCCAAAGACCAGGATCACGCTTAGTTGGCGCACCAGCTAATAGTACAGCCAATGAGTCCTCCTCTCGACCCATCTCGGTATAGATCTCAGAAGCAATGTTGTAAGCATCGAAGATCTCTGGATTGAGTTGAATGGCTTGCTGGGCGAATCCAAGGGCTGATTCGTAGTCTTTTGCGATGAACTTAGCATTGGCTTGTTGTTGCAATGCTTTCCATTCTGCGCCTGGGTCTGCAACGGCTCGAGGTCCTCTAGGTCCCTTTTCCCTTCCAGGCTTGCCTCGCTTCTTTCTAGGCGTGGGTCTAGTACCGCTGTTGGCCCCTCGGCCGCCACGACCTCTAGTCGAAGGTCGCCCTCGTTTTCCACCGCGTCGTCCTCTAGTGCTGGACGCGGGTATTATGCTAGCGGTAACGGGAGTCTTGAGTGTGCCTCTGCCTCTACCTTTCCCTCTCTTGTATTTTGTTCGCTCTTCAGTGTCGTCGAATTCAACACCTAGCTCCATCTCGTCAGGATCACCCTCATCTTCCTGTGCATCTTCTGATTCGTAGTCTGCGTCCACCTCTGAATCATCTCTGTTCTCGATTCGAAGTAGTTCTTCCTCCTCCTCCATAGTAAGCCGATACTCATCCTGGTCGGAATCCGAACTATCAAAGTCACGGTCGTATCGCGAATCGCGAAACCCGGTCGTATTGATATACTCATCATCGTCTTCTTGCCCAGGGTTTGCTGGAATAAACCCTTCAAAGACCGCCGGTCCACTGGTGGCATACGCTCTGTTGAAAGGATCCTGGAATCCGCCGCTAGTAAACGGAGGAGGCTCCTCATCTTCCAGATCCTCTACAGCGCTGAGTGGGATAAGAGGTATGAAAGGACTACGAGCTGGCGGTTGATGGTGAAGCGGAGGCTGGAATGAAGGCGGGTGTGCATACACCTCTTGAGGATATACCGGATTTGGTGAGAAATGAACGGGGTATTGTTGTCTGCCATGCTGTGCGGGTGGTTGCATCAAGCTCGGCGCAGCATCTCCGAAGGTACCTGCAACTGGTAAGAAGCGTCTATTGTTCGGTGGCTGTCCTGGAGGCCACTGCCCGTAGTATCCATTATTGGAATTCATTGTAGGCTTGGTTGTGTCGTCCCTGCATTAGCCCATACTTGTTAGTGGAAGATCATTGTGGTATATAACACCGAGAGAATGGTGGTGGTGATGAAAGCTTGAAGACAGGGATTATGGCATTGCAAAGGCTAGTGCACGTGCTTCGCGCTAAAACATCGTGCATCTCGCCAACGGGCCCGACACTCGGGACTCCGGTAACTAAGCTCTCTTTCTACATTATCTATTGAAACCTAAAACGACTCCTCTGGCAATAGTTGTCTTGTCGCGTAGCGCAGTTCCAAGAGCTCGAATCAGTAATAAACGCCTGGGGTAAGAGAGGATTAGTGCGAAGAACCTACTTCGGCAGCGTCAGCATGCTTGGGCAGCCCGAACGGCCTTCCTGTTGACTAGCTTAGCAAGTCTTGCAAGGGTTTCAGCCAACATATTGCTGTATATTTATGAAATGGAAGCCAGTTCCTGAGGATCTGGGAAGAGTCCGTTGGTGCACTAACAAAATTCGATACCGTAACTGCTCTTGATAGGCTTAGTGCATGCGTCAACTCACTTTGAAGCATATGCTTCATCACTCCATACGTCTTGTATTGACAGTCATCGAACCAGGCCGGCCGGCATCACAAGCACGGCTCGAGAGGACTATATGCAAAATCACACCAAATATCAGTGCGGAGAAAAGACAAATAGTGGATTTGGGAATAAAACTAATGGTATTGCCACAGTTCGCAGTAATAGATAGAGTCGTCCGATTCGGTGATAGTAGCCCCAGATGGTATCTTGGAGGCAGAGTAATAGAAAGTTACGAGTGTCGATGACACTGCGGAGTGTCCTAGATTAAGATGCCGAGGGAGTATAATGCTTCGTGCTTTCTCAGGGCATACTGTAATTGCCCTCAGTATCCTCTTGCAACTCGGATGGATGTATCCATGCCAGCCCAACCCAAACGCCAATTATGCAAGTCTGGAATCTAATCAGACGTTATTATCACCCTCGTTCATCCCGACCATCTCGTATTCGCCAGCACCATCTCTGCCTCTGCCCCTACCTCTCCCTCTAGACTCCCCACCCTCATCCTCTGCGGCTGGCTGTGATCGCGCAGGTGTCTTGCTACCGAAATTGATAGGTCTCAGTTCGCGCCACTGGCATGCCCATACGCCCAGCGAAGTCATGATAGTCGCACTACATATCTGAAGGGCCCACCAGAACAGGTTGGCAGGTATCGCGTGCGTGTATAGGGAGGTGACGATCAAGTGAATAAAGTGGACAGTCAGGGCGAAGTCGAGAACCAGTTTCGAGCGGGCGATAAGGAGCAGTATGAAGATGGCACTACAGCGTGTTAGACTAATGCATAGTTGACCGGCCAGGCGTCGGAGCGCTTACCAAGTGAGGCTATTCAACACCCAGACCAGACCCAGTGTCCATCCAATTGTCGTATCGCCACGCAGGCTTTGCCAGCTGAACAGAAGGTCTGTGCTAACCTCCTTGCCCGCTACCAGCGCGGTAAAGACAATGAGGATGCCTGCGCATGCATAGTAGGCAAGTTGGAGGAGTACAATCTGCGTTAGTATGCGGGTTGGGGACAGATCCGCAAGTGCGCCAGGTCGTGGAGGGCGGCGTCGGCGTGGCATCAATACGCAGGCGATGCGCTATGACATGAGCATAAGGAGAGATGGAGGTTTGACTTGTTGTAGTTGCAAGGTTGCCTGTTCATTCATGGGTTCCCTAACGGTTCGGCGAAACGTGGACAGCCAACGCCGATGTCATAGCTTAGGGTCTGCCAAGCACGAATTCGAGATTGTTGCGCTCTTCGACGTCTAGAGACGACAACTTGATCAACTCTACATAATCCTACCTCCAGCCTTACCCTACCAACGTACGTCGCACCTGCGGATCTTTCTACTTGCGACTCTCCCACATTGCGACTGACTCCAGCGCCAGTTGCGACCGCCACCTCCACCTCCGCATCTTCTCCGCAAACTCGAATACCACAACCATGGGATGGTTCGGATCAAGCCCCAAAGACGAGGGGGGTGTTAAGAAGACAGAAGGCGGTGCATTCGAGTCGCCATCGCGGTCAAATCGGAAACAATGCTACGCAGCACGCGACGCCTTCTTCGAATGCCTCGACAAGAACAACATTTTGGATAGCATAAACACCAAGTCTGGTAGGGATAAGGCGGCAAGCTTTTGCGCGTCGTTTGATCAAGAGTTTGAAAAGAATTGCGCACACAGCTGGGTACGTAGGATCTTTTCATGGCAAGCAGCATACGTTTCCGTCTATGTACGAAGCCGGCAATCAGGGCACTATACACACTTTTCAAAACGACGGATTGGCACACTGCAAGGATATTGCCCAAGCGCTAGGCTGACAAGTTCCAGGTCGAATACTTCAAGAAGCAGCGTGTCGTAAATTACCAAAGAGAGCAAACAATCAAGAAGATCGAAATGCAAGGGGGAGAAATCACAGCGCCGCAACTACCATTGCCTAGTCAGAACAGATAGATGGAGGATAGCTGAATAGCTCTAATAACGCCTCTCACGACCAATGTAAAACATGTATACTACTCCTAAAATGGTACCAAGAAGCGTTTGCAGCTGCCACAAAGAACGGCTTCCTCTGCCGTTCCAGACCTTGCACCCCACATGACGCATGACACCCACACCTGCTCTATGCGTCCAATACTACGTATCGCGTTTACATTTGGACCCCAAGATCAAATTGCAGTGCATGAACCTACCACCCTCAGCGAGCGGATCTGTGGTCCGAACCAAAGATCCAACACACTACATTACTCAGACTGTGACCAAACTCGCATAATGTCGTCACTAGATCTTGGGAACGCTTACCGATGTAGCTTAGACACGCGGCGTCGAGCCGCGTCTGTCAAGTCTCCTCCTTGCATAAGGCGAGGTTCCTCGCATACTATAGTAGACACAAGGACGAATCGGGGATCGGCGGGGTTTAGCTTGCCAGTGCAGGCCTGAGAGTAGGCGCGGGAGTTGTTTCCATGCAGAATCGTAGCGTGAATCATGTAAGTCAGGCCGCGTCTTGGCCCGATGCCAAGGGCTGTGGACTTTTTGTGGGCCATGATACCTCCCTCCAGGGGGGCCATGTGGATGTCTATCGGCAATTTCCTTTTACCCGAGTCTTGTTGCTGACAGCGGAAACTTCGCTATGGAGGGGGAGCATGGATGCCTTCAACTCTGTTTGCAACCCCTCATCAGCACGGAAGCCTAATCAATGTAATCATTCTCTCAACAGGAGCATTAGAATCGAATCGTCAAGCCCAGAATCCTACTCGCACGGAAACAGAAAGGTGTAAGAGCATGACAAATGTCTCACTAGAAGACAATATGTTACCCAATATTGTTGATTAATAGTGATTGGCTGCTAAGACGTGCAGGTTTTAGCCGCAGAATCGAGCGGTAGCAGCAACGCGCCACCTGGTTCCAGTCCTCGGGTCGGCGAGATCTGAGCTTTTTCTCGGTTATCTATGCATGAGAGAACCCCCACCCCACCATTTCCATGATTTCATCCAGGTGAAATGGCTTGTTTTACCCCTCCATTGGGGCGGCGTATCTCCGAAGGATCCTGCCTTCGTGTGAATGTGTGTGTGCGTGTTTCTGTTTGCGCGTTTCGGTTCGTATGCTTCGTGATCATGTCCCATGCCATCCAATACTGATCCGAAGCTTTTGTTGCTGTGGGCCGTTCCCTTCCACCATTGCTGTCGTCGTCATTGTCGTGGCAGTTCGTCACCACTTTGTCGGCCAAATAGTTGCAGGGTCAAACTCGCGCCTAAAAATCTCCACATCGGACGCGCACCCTTTGCTCGGCGACCCAACCATACTACTGTCGATAGCAAAAACGACATCCTGGAATGCGCCATGGAACTCTTCCTCTTCAAAGAGTAGTTTTCTCCACATTCGCGCTACCTCCTGTGCCGGGTTGCGGAATATAGGCCCTAACCCGAAAGCGCCCAGCACCAAGTTCCTGTGCCCGCAGTAGCATGCGATTCGCAATACTGCCCGCATTTTCTCCTTCATGAGCTCCTTCTCTTGTGCAAACGAATACTTGCATCCGCTTTCGTCGAGTTTAGGACGTCGCACTGGTGCAACTGATATCACAGGTAAAGATGCTATGTCGGCGAAGGTCGCATAGTCTTGATCTGGGCCGGCTCGGAAGACAACTGCCGCCCGTTAGTGACTTGTAACTTGCAACGATGATTGCTAGTATCTCAACATACAGACTTCAGGGGAGTAAATGCCACCTGTCTGTGGTATTGGGTAATAGTTTTCCTCTCGGCCCAATTGTGCGTTCCACGGCATTGTGAGGGCGTGCACAAGATTGCTTCTCCGTGCGAAGCATTCTTCTGGTGCCATGAGCCCAGATTCCCAGTCACCCCCAGCGCGCTTCTCGTTCGCTACGTTGACTACTGGAATTCGCTTGCAGTCTGGGTCTGCGTTGACAGCACTTTGATACCAACCCAAAGCGTAGTTTACAGGGTCGCCTTCCATGACTGCGACTCTCGTACGTTGTGATGATCGTTTGTCCACGTTGATTCTTATTTGCGAGGAGTCTGGGTACAGGTATGAAGTTTTGGAGTCTCGGATGTAATGCTTCCAGATATGCGGCATCCATATGCGTTTTGCTTCGGCTGCTATTTCTGATGGCTTTGGTTTTGACGGCGGCATAGTGGCAGGGCACTAGGAGGATATTGTCTGTAGATTGCTTCTATGATTGTACGTAGAGTGAAGGTCTGTATGATAGCAGCGCGAAAAAGCGTGAAAGTAACGAGGAGTGGTAGGAGCGACGGCAAGTCTGTGACCCAACCAGCAGGAGCAGAGTATATGACTTGAGCAACTACTCAAGGGCGTGTGATAACGCAGCTAAATAATGGTTCCAGATGGACCCCGGAGACTAAGCTGGCGCATTTGCGCTGCGCCAGCTACCAAAACGGTAGTCGTCTGCGGGTGTCAAGCCTTCCCCTGTGGATGCAGTCATCGCGGGTAGCATCTACACCAGCCGTAGCGCAGACCTGCACGAGGATGGAGACATGAGTCGTGTGCCCGAGCAATCTAGGGAAGAGGTCGAATGGCCGGCAGCAGCCGCGCCTTGTGATTACAAAGTCCATCCTGGTCCTGGGGGCATGCTGTGCGCCCACCTAGCTGCCAGGCACCCCGAAGCCACCAAGTGCCGTGTCGGGTTTCTAGGAGATGTTGGAGCAGGGATGTGTGGCTGAATCGATCGTCCAGGCCTTGAAGCGATCTGCAATGAGTTAAAAGCGGCTTAGAAAGATCTGGCGGCGTTGAGCAAGCCGATGATGACAGCTGCTAACCAAGATCCTGCACGATATAGCGTTGCAGTGATAGCGTCGGCACTAAGATCCAGATGCAGGGTATAGGTACTTTGCTGGAATGCATGGCGTTCTACGAGGCGTCTTCTTCACCGCCAACGGACGTAGCACGAAAATGTCCTTGTAGCCATCAGATCCGCCACTGTGATGACGGGTCCTTGTCTGGAAGCATTCCGGCACACGATCAGGGTTGTACAAACGGCCGTCGAGCTCGGTGGGGCGTGGCGTTTGTGTCTTGGGTGTGCTTACTGGCAGCAGTGGATGGCAGGAGGAAGCTGACCCGCCCAATGACGATGAAGGAAGTGACCAAGCAGAACATCAAGACAACAAGCCCCAAAGTCCATCGGCGCTAGACTCATGGGTCGTAAATCTCGTGCACGTATATATTCGGCCTTGGAGCACATTGTGTTTCAGCTATGGCTGAAGTGTTACAGTCACGATGAACCTTAGCCGCGATCCTAGCGTGTGGCCCAAGCGCCTACTCTTTTTTCCCTGGTTCCATAGAACACAGCCCGATACAGAGAGCTGTTTCTACGCTACACCGCACATTTCCCTCCTGGCCGATCGAAATCTGCCGACGCGTAAATGAATTGGCTCCTGCCTGTTCGAAGGAGCGTTGTTCGTCCCCAGCACTTACTTCGAAACCGGGGAGCCGCTTTGCCTTACGCACATGCGCTATCTCTATGTCGTCCTCGCTGCAGTTCAACCTTCTGCCCAAGCAATATTACCGAGCTGCTAAGGCCACCTCCATCGACAATCTCTCCCCAGCAGACTCTACAGGATAATGAGACACTAACGATAAATGGCTATGTGCGGACAGTGCGCAAGCAAAAACGCATTGCATTCGCTGCTATAGGCGACGGCTCGACCCTACAAACAGTCCAGGCCGTCCTGCCTCCTCAACTAGCAGAAGGGTCAGTAGTTCTCCTTAGGGTGACCTGTAAGTACTAACATGTTGTGCTATCAGACTCTCCACAGGTGCTGCAGTGACAGTTACGGGAAAGTGGACACCCTCACCAGGTCAAGGCCAATCCCATGAACTTCAAGTCAATCATGTACGAATACTGGGAGAGAATGATGCCACAGTAAGTCAATCTGAGTGAGCTTAGGAGTCATACCCGATATCTGATTTCAATCCTATTTCCAGACCTACCCAATCCAAAAGAAATACCAAACGCCTGAATTCTTGCGCACTTTGCCGCATCTGCGAAGTCGACTACCAATCAATTCTCTGATATTACGGCTGAGGTCGTTAGTCACTGCGCAAGTGACCAACTATTTTGCGGAACATGACTTCATACAGTGCCATCCACCTATCATCACGTCCTCTGACTGCGAGGGCGCAGGAGAGGTGTTCACTGTAGCGCCTGAGGCACCATCATCAGATGAAACCTCTTCGAACCAGATTAAGAAGCAAAACGATATGTTTTTCGGTTCCCCCAAATATCTAACGGTCTCCAGTCAGCTTCACTTGGAGGCTTTAGCTCAGTCCGTGGACAGGGTCTGGGCTCTGTCCCCAACCTTTCGAGCCGAGAAGAGCGACACGGCTCGTCATCTCAGCGAGTTCTACATGCTGGAGGCAGAGCTGGCTTTCGTAGACGATATGAATGTCGTCATGGATGTTGTGGAGAATATGTTGCGTTCCGTTGCGTTGAAGTTACAACAGTCAGTTGTAGGTCAAGAGCTTCTCGAGGCAAGAGTACGAGACCAGGATCAAGAAAGCACATCCGTGTCGCACACTATCCTCGCACAACGGTGGCAAGGGCTGATAGCGGGCCCATGGCCGCGAGCCACCTATGCGGCTGCAATACAACACCTCAAAGACGCAGTGGCTCAAGGCAAGGCGGAATTCGAGTATGCACCCGGTCATGAAGACGGCCTCCAGACCGAGCACGAGCGATTTCTGGCTGAGAGCTTGGGACGCGGTGGACCCGTTTTCATCACTGACTACCCACGTAACATCAAGCCTTTCTACATGGCGCCGTCAAATGACCAGACAGCTGATGATCCAGCCGCATCAACAGTCGCCTGCTTCGACCTACTTGTGCCCGAGATCTGTGAACTGGTGGGGGGGTCTATGCGTGAACACCGACTAGCAGAACTCCTCAAATCCATGGACGAACATGGCCTCCACCAAGCGTCGGATAGCAATACCGACGCATCAGACGGCTCCCTGCAGTGGTACGTGGACCTCCGACGATACGGTAGTGTACCGCACGGAGGCTTTGGTCTAGGGTTCGATCGACTCCTGTGCTACCTCGCCGGTGTCCCTAATATCAGGGACGTAGTCAGCTTCCCCCGGTGGCACAAGCGGTGCGACTGCTGATGCGCAAACAAGATATAAGGACCTCCGGTATCCCGGATCACGGCATCGCCAGTTGTCCACGGACGTGTCGTCCTGTAACGTGCCATGGCAGACAGACTGGATAGCATTGCTCGTTGCAGGACATGAAGACCGCGCGTTCATTGTACTTGTACGATTAGCAAACAGCTGTACGCTAGCTGTTGTAAATGTTTGCATGTGGCTATACTAATCTCGGATCAACGAACTGAAAGTTGTGTGTGTGTGTGTGAGAGATACCCCAAACTCTATAGTATTATGTGCAGACTTGGGGGGTTTTTTTTTCATTCCATCGAGCACGTATGCGTCCAGGGCAATGTGGAGGTGAGAGCTTGCCGGTTGTTCCTTCACTAGACACTGTGCTAAGAGCATCTAGCGAGCTGTCCAGGTGAAGCTCGGCCATGCAGTATCGAAACTATCCCAAGTCGGACATTATTCAGCATGCGAGTCTAGACGCACTAATCAAGCCTTGCCGACTGTGTGGGGTATCGTGAGCAAATTCAAGCTTTACTTGCCTACGGCTTGTAGACCAGGACGACTGGAAGCAGAATATGTGTCAGGCTCGTTATGCGGGCGGAGATGATCTGATAAGATATAGCCGACACCGACCACATTCGCCCTTCCGCATCCGAGGCACCTTGGCCGAGTTTAGCTATCGCGTTGATGATGTACTTGATCTCCGCGGGCACCTGCCAACCATGCTTGGGGTATTTGACATGGGTGTCGCAGGTGGTCAGCCATGGGCGCTCGCAAACGGCATCAAGATGCAGAGTTTGTTGGCAGATGAACCGGCATGTGCGTGTATAAGTTTGCCATGACAGCTCCGGTATCGCCGATGATGGCATGGGTACGTAGAGGATAGATACCAGAGAGAATACCTAGTCGTCGGACTTTAGGTCTGACGTCTCGGCGTTCGGCTGAGGTCATCTCGCGCTTCCGTTAGTTGCAAACAAAAGTAACAACTTCAATTTCAAACCGTTGCCCACTCACCACAGTCGCCCCGCCTGCACCGACGCCCGGCGCCTCCATATCTACCCCCAAAACAAACGTCACCATAGTCGCAAACCTGGAATCCGCGGCGCCAGTAGCCGGCCGACTTATGGCCCCCAATGATCGGCCATCAGTTCCTATCGAAGAAGAACACGAGTACAGCTCCATTGCACCACCACACATGGGATACATCCGTCGCTGACTTGCGCGCCAGTTATGAAGCGCTCCCACCAAACTTCTCCCTCACCGCGAATATGCTTGCGGGCGCATTCGCGGGCATCGCCGTACGTCCGCGAGGTCGCCGCCATGTACATATCTTGACTGACATGCCGATAGGAACACTCGGTGATGTACCCGGTCGACCTGCTCAAGGTGCGCAGCTTTCTCTACCAAGCCCCTCGTGCACTACCGACAACGCGCTGACTCCCAATAGACCAGGATGCAGATCGTCAACCCGTCGCCGAGCGCCATGTACAGCGGTATCTCGAACGCCATGGTCACTATATCTAGGGCGGAGGGCTTTTGGTCACTCTGGAGGGGACTGTCGAGTGTCGTAATGGGCGCAGGTGGGCAATGCCAGGCGAGCAATGCCAGCAGTGAGAACTGACAGAGTGCAGGTCCCGCGCATGCTGTGTATTTTGCATCGTACGAAGCTACGAAGCACGCCCTCGGAGGCAACGAAGGAGAGAGCCATGAGCACCATCCTCTTGCGGCAGGTGCGCAACAATACGACCACATTAATTCGGGGCCAGCTACTGACTATTAACAGCTGCCAGCGGTGCTGCGGCCACCATCTCTAGCGATGCGCTGATGAACCCTTTTGACGGTAAGATGCGCATCATAACATCGCTCCGCGCCTACTGAAGCTCACAGTCATAAAACAACGCATGCAAATGCACGGTTCCATCTACAAATCTGTCCCTCAATGTGCTCGAGAGGTTCTCCGCACTGAGGGTGTGGGCGCATTCTACGTCTCATACCCCACTACACTGTGCATGACGGTACCATTCACGGCACTACAATTCATGGCATACGAATCCATGTCAAAGGTCATGAACCCGACCGGCCGTTACGACCCCTATACGCACTGCTTCGCCGGAGGTATCGCCGGTGGATTTGCAGCGGGGCTCACGACTCCGCTCGATGTCATCAAGACGCTATTACAAACACGTGGCAATGCTCGAGACGCCGAGTTGAAGAACGTTTCAGGCCTAATCCAGGCGGCGAGAATAATTCATCAAAGGGAGGGATACAAAGGATACTTCCGTGGTCTGAAACCGCGAATTATTACCACCATGCCAAGCACTGCGATTTGCTGGTAAGCTTCAGCGTGGACGCTCCACCTGGTATCGATCTAACACTGCGTAGGTCAGCATACGAGATGGCGAAGGCTTTCTTCATCCGGAGGAGCACCAACTCGTCCACGGCTATATAGAGAGACGAACATTCGACTGATCCTTTTCTGAACCATTACGAGAGCCCTCCAATATCACGAAATGCGCATTACCAACGGGAAGATATACACGAAGGCTCGCAGAGGGTAGCGACCATGGCAGTACTGGGCATTTAAGGCAAGGTCTAGCATTGTGTGTCGCGTGGCAGAGCAACAGGTTCCAAGGTTGTGGCGCAACGCTTCTCCATTGCCATTGTATAGTCATAGAGGCTTTTCTGGAAGCTCATCTGGCGGCGTACTGGATGCTTGGTTATGCGAGCACATGACGGCATGCGCATTCCTGTATCATAGAGCAAATTCAGCGTCGGCGTCGCTCAAGACCCATCAGCAGTCTCGCTGTTTAGTCTAAACCAGGTGCGTAATCGATAACAGCCAGCGATCCAAATAGCGGCCCCACTTGCACATGCACCTTCGTCGTGCGTGATTGTGTGAGCATGCGAATGTTGGGTTGATAGGATTGCCTTGTGATGTGATTTTCTTTTAGCGTGAATATGTACTTGGTTGTGTGGATAATCCATGGATGCTTAGGGGGAAGGCTGTCTTCCATGGTCGCCGTTGCTCAGCCTTCGGGGTTGCGAAACGCAGTTCCCTACGTCACACGCCCACGCGAACTAAGACGGCGCATGCAGCAGACGAATCTACAAACACGAGACTGAGACTTGACGCGAGACACATCTTTCCGCCTTCACGCCGTATA
>JAESFQ010000716.1_pt1 | contig 12153 bp, 10 predicted proteins | sample 9269431 | NCBI WGS metagenome assembly JAESFQ01 (sample SAMN14502588, study PRJNA617103) | algae metagenome | isolation source: Plectolyngbya sp. WJT66-NPBG17 and co-occurring heterotrophs from well... | place: USA: Mojave Desert, Joshua Tree National Park, California | collected 2006-08-06
ACCGGTGATTAGTCTTATAGGAAGAAGTGAAGGGCCTTTTGTGCGGTTTCTAGTAAGCTAAGATTGTTTTCAATGTCTCTCATGACCCCACACCAACATGATCCTTCTTATCATTCGCATCCTTCTATCGGATACCCCGCCTCAAAAAGTGGGTCGCTACGGTCCGATAGCAGCATCCTTCTCACCCTTCCCATCCTTCTCACGGAAACACGGCCTCAACAAGTTGGCTGCCAAGATATTACCTGCCTGTTTCGTATGAACAGCTCAAAGCAATCTTTCAAGCCTATGAGGTGGTCGAGGAACCCTTTCTCACCATACTCTCGCTTTCCTCGCCATTGTACCTAAATACTTTTCTTTCAATCCGACCAGCACCACTGTACTTTTCCTCAATACAATCGCTCGTCCATCTGCTCTCACGGCTTCTGCCACAAACTACCTCGATCACCTCAACATGTATTCACCATGGCCTTCGTTCTCTCGAATCACCAGCATTGCTCCCGTCGCGTGGATGGTAGGGACATTCATGACATCATATCTCAGTCTCTGCATTGTCACAAACTCCACGCATCCAATCCTTGTGGTATCTTCAGAATCAATGGAGCCCGCCTTCTATCGAGGCGATATCATTCTTCTATGGAATAGACAGAAGATAATCCGAGTTGGTGATATACCTGTGGTGTGGTTCAGCGGGAAGAAAGAGCCGATGGTGCATCGTGCAATCAAGATCGAGCACCATCAAAGCGTTCGGTTTGATGAGATTGATAACAAATTGACAATACAAAAAAGGCACGTTTGCGAATTCTTGTTGATCAAGACTCTATAGTGTGAAAAAGGCTGACGTCGAATTGCGTAGTCAACTCGTGCTGACGAAAGGTGACAATAATGTGGTTGATGACGTTGGCATGTATCCCGACGGGCGCGAATGGGTTCATCGCGAGGAAGTGGTGGGTCTGGTGAAGTGCTATATCCCGATGATTGGTAGAATTAGTCTATTTATGAAGGATCATTTAGAGGCCTCGTATGTAGTCCTGATAGCTACCTTGGTTATAGGAATCCTACTATAACGAATAGTTGTAGAAGCGGCGCTGTAGCCAGTAACATTCGTAGAAAGCATGTAGTAGTACTTATTTAACTAATAAGTTAAAAAAATCGAACGGGCCATTTAGGCAGCACATCGGAGTTACGGCACGTTAAGTCTTTTATCGTGGAAGTGTTGACCTTGCTGTGCCACCTGGGCATTAGTACGGAGGAGCTCGTATCCAATAAGTCACCACACCTTACGTCAACCAAGCATTGGCGCTATTGACCCCACTTATTTCACAGTTATTATGCACAAAGCTACTGCCATTACATCGACAATACTGCGAACTCAGCAGCCCCTTGCAACCCTCTCCCCAGGCACAACATGGGCGCGAAATCGGATTACACTCAGGGCATCGAAAAATCAGATTCGACTGATGCCAACACCAACACCAACGTTAACAGAAACAACATCGATTCTGACGACATACCACCAACCTACTACGACGCTGAGCCATCAGCCCAGCCACCAAAATACCCTAATAACCAATCCACTTCGCCTACTGAACCGCAAAAGGGGGCTACGTTACGACCCCAGCCCACAAATCAACACAGCACTGGTGCACCCGCAAGTACCATCGCGGCAGTCCTTGGTTCCGAATATACCGATTTAGATGCTCAGCGACGAGCAGACCGTAAGAAGAAAACGCTTCGCGAGCGCTGGAATGATTTTAAAGAAAGAAACTTTGGCGGCTATGATATTTCTGAGGACAGAGCTGGAGCGGCGAGTGCAGCCGAGTGGAATGTGCAGGGTGGAAGGCTGAGCGGAGGACTAGCGACGCCGTATCGGAGGAAGGGGAAGTAAATTGGTAAACTATTTCGCGCCTATCTGTACTAGCTCAGACGTGCTGGATATACCCTGGTAAATGGGTTGGGGTTGGGTTAGGTATACCCAACTTTTGGTTCTCTATTAACTTAGCGAATATTATAGCTAGAAAGACGATTAATAGCATATTTTAAAGCTCTTAGTAAACTCTATAATTTAGGTTATTTAGATTTCTTTTAAACTATATATTGCGTAAGCTTTTGTTAGGCCCTCTAGGGTTAGAGCTAGAATAGCTAGGCCCCGAGGTATAAAGACCTGCTAATCGCTGCTGTGGCTCGGCAGCGATTCGTCTCTAGTCTTACTTACTAATATACCTTACTACTCGTTAATATCGTGCATCTAGTATTGTACTATAGTATATCGTCTAACACTAGCCGCCTAAGCTACAACTTAATACTATATGCTGCGTTCGTAATAAGCGTAGAGTGTAGCTATAGATACTGCAGACTTTAAATTTAAGCTACCTAGTTACGCTGTAATAGGTGCTAGTAGCCTAAGTTGCAAATTTAGAAGTAATTTGCTTCTAAATCCTAGATCTTAGAAGCCTCTATCTTAAAGGGAACGCTAAAATGTAATTACAAAGCTAGTATTATTAAGAAAAGGTTTAGTGTGGAAAAGATTCTGGGTGGCCATGTATTCGCCTTCTTTCTGACAGTTGAGGTTCAGGTGTTTATTTTCAAACAGTACCTCTCTGCAGACTGGCAGCCTACAGTTAGACCCCCCAAACCAGAACACATACCGCTGACAAAGGGAGTCGGAAGTCTGTCGCACACAACGTCTGCAGTGGGCGCCGTCCTCTCCATATTCTTCCTAATTCGCGCCGTTGTTTCCGCTCTCAAACACCAGGGCCGGCCCTTCAACACACTGGACTGTACCGGCATCATCCTCTTTGCTATTAGCATTTCAGCGTTCTTTCCATCTTCTTACTACTCCTACGTAGTCAGAAGAGACAAGGGAAAGGCGTTGGTGGCCCAAATTCTCCTTGCCGCGGTCACTTCGGTCGCGCTGGCATACATTTTCGCCCTAATGCAACACACGACTAGTTCTGTGGACCCTCGCGTTGCCAATATGGTTGTACCAACCCTCATCCTTTTATGGGCAGTGCTATCACTATCCTGGGCTTCTTGCACATTCAAGCGGGCGGGACCTGAGATCGAGTGCAAAACGACGGCTTGAGATGTCGTTGGCGTTGTACTTCTTTGCGCTGAACTTCATCGCTGCAGTGCTATATTATCGCTTCGGTAATGATCCAGAGGGTACGGTCATGCCGGCTTGGACAGAACGGCTTGGATATTACATTCATACTAGGTACATGTGGCTTACGACCCTGATTTATCATATGTACTTTATCTTCTGCGGCATTGATCGATGTCTTGCGGGCAAGCAAGGGGCATAAAATGCGGTACTTCCACTCATTCTTCCGTTTCACAAAACTTTTCGTGCAACGACTGTCCCGAAGCCCCGCTATTGACGAGGCATAAATCCGTATGCAGGAAGTTCAAACAGCCAATCAGCAGTTGGAACACAACAACTACCGTTGAAGAATTTGCGGTTCCTGTTTTCGTTCAGGGTATTGATCGTGTGACCAAAGTGTCTTGCCGATTGCTGTCTCGAGACGATGTGTCAGCAATATCGACTACAGAAAATAACCATCGTACCTACGTGAATGCATAGCGGCGGAAAATGAGGACTTTAACCTCCACATCGTGGCTGGGAAGCATCGTTTGTTGAGCTAGGACCCGCCATTGGGAACCGTATTCAACTTCGATAAGCGGTATACAAGTCCGAGGTTTTGGGTTGGCGTTTGAGGCTAAGAGTTGGTGAACAATACTATTCGCAGCTAGAACTAGACACGAGGATGATAGCCTTGGTTTCTGATGGGGTTCACTAAGGTCGCTGTCTCGCACTGAGGCTTTATAGGTAGTTAGAACAAGACGCTTGGGACGACATAACATGGAACCATTGGCACAGTCATAATGGAAGCACCAAGTCGCTCATCTTGACTGTGCGCTGTTTTCTATGTTACCAATGTTGGTGACGTTGTGGTTGGTGCTGAAGCTTTGGTCAAGACGCTGTACATCATAGTGCACTGGAGTATATTGTAAGTGCGTCTGGCGGCAGCACAACTTGATCGCTTCACAAACGATATTGCCGTTTAATGTGAGTCTCTATGAGCTCTGTGCAGCTGTAGCTAGTCAATTTGCATTCGAGAGGCACGGTCCTTTCGAAGAGTTGGGGCACAGTTACTCTGGTGACTCGGTGGTACAGACATAAGAGTACGGCCAACCAATAATATTTCGCACGGTCGTGGTCTGACACTGAGGCGATGTGCATACATGCAGTCTACGATATGATACAACGCCTCTCGTAGATTTCTGAGTGATTGATATGCGGTTCGTAAAATGTGTGAGGAGTCGACACCAACCCCAAATGTGCGGAGGCACAGGGTCCTTGGCAACATGTACGAACTGCCGATCGAAGATCCACAATCGGTAGTTGCAGGTAGAGATGTTACACATGCTGGAATCGTTGATGGTCGTAGCGGTTGTTGAACGCGTAGACCTGATGATCATGCTGGCAAATATGCCCTCCCTGCAGCCGAACTTCTGCGTGAACATGTGGGGCCATCCAAGATTAGCTGTAGGTTCCCGTCCGCTTAACTGGAGTTGAGAAACTTTGCCAGTGCATGCCCTCTTTGCAACTCCCCAAGACGCACGTTCATGTGCGTATGCCACTGCATATGCCAGTCTGTTGGCAGCGGCTTTGATTAGAGCGTATTGTCCTGTCTGGGATGCTCTGAACCCACATTGATGTTACACTAAGGAGAAAGACTGAGAAAGTTCTTAACTGCGACATACGGGTCAAAAAGAACAGTAAAGACTTAACGAACATATCTCCCCTTCACTGCGCCGTAATGCCTCATCAATCAGTCACAGCTAACCTCTATGCACAGACCATTGCGGCATTGCCCTAAATCAGCTCGATGATCTGGGGCCCTGAAACTTATGGTTGTACACATTTGTGAGCAGGGTCCACCCAAAGGGGACATGACGTGCAGGGTAGCCATAAAGTTGAGACTGGAAGCAGCTTCGCGAGCATCCACCGTTGCATCAGGCAAGGCAGCCGTGTACAACGAGGTGCAGAGATGGAGCAGGCCCATGGTGTCGATGCGAACGCGTCCTGGTATGGACGGAGCGTAAATTATAAGCAACTGGTCAATGGCAAGTGATACAAGCGCGCTTGCCCATGCGAGCCGTCGCTCAAGACGTAACGTAAAATGCATCCAAGGCGTCCTTTGCTGTGTTGCGCCTTGTTGCCCTGTTCTATTTTCGTCAACTGGAGAACTAGTGTTGACGTTATCGACAGTTGTACAAGTTCCGGATGCTCACACACAAGCGTGGGCGACATATGTCTGCGTATCTGTGTATCTTCCCACCAGGATGATAAAGTGGCTCGATACCGGCGAGTTCCGCAAGTTGCAGTAGCAGACTCCAGACTAAGTGCTGGGCACATATCATACATTTCTCGGACGCGGAATGTCATGCCAGTCTCACGGACACCTGCAGACAGTACTACGAACAGTGGCAGTCTAGGTGCAGAGACCCTCCAGGTGACGAGGTTATTGGCGAGGCTGGTGAGGTGTGGCCACATCGAGACACGGAGATGGCTCCGAGAGCCTATTGCAGGACATGGAAAGCAGCATATCGATATGCACTTCAGTGCGGACTGATTTGATGGTTGGTGAAGCTTCCAGGGCTGTCCAGAGTTACACAAGCAGGAGGTAGGCCCAGTGCTTGTTGGGCTGCCTTGTGTCGTTGTGCTATAGCGGAACTGGGGAGCGAGCGTGACAACTTGAAACCAGAAATGCGCTATCGTCATGTGCAGAAGAAACGTGATGAGGCATGGCGAGGAAAGACAGCGGATGACGATGTTGAATGCTGGGCGGGTGACCGAGTGGAGAGCGCGAGGGGCAAGTCAACGATGGCTGTGTCAGCAGCGGGACCGATGTACCGCGCCTAAGCAGGCAACCTTCACCCCTCCAAGCCCCCCGACACATCGCAGAACACCACTACACGTCCATCTACGGCTCTGAACTCCGCAAACGAATCATACGAGCAAGCGCAGCATGGCCTACAACTTTGTCAGGTCGTACATCGACACTTTCCGGGAGCGGACCGCCGCTATCAGCCATACATCGACTTTCCGCGAGACGGGTCAGATAACACCAGAGGAGTTTGTCCTAGCTGGCGATTTTCTCGTCTTCAAGTTCCCTTCGTGGCAGTGGGCAGATGCGTCATCACCGGCAAAGCGCGTATCTTACCTGCCTGAAGGGAAGCAGTTCTTGGTAACACGCGGCGTGCCCTGCCACCGACGGCTCGACGACAACTTCGCAGGAGAGGCTGGTCAAGACGAGACAATAGTGAGAGACGGCTTCACTGCTGGCGAAGGCGCGACCGACGATGACGGCTGGTTAAGGACTGGGGGTATGGCAGCCAGCCAGGAAGCCAAGGTGCGCGACGTCCGGACCGTTGACGAGAGCGGCAACCTAGGCGCGGCAGAGGAGGATGACGAGATACCCGACATGGAGGATATCGAGGATGACGAAGAAGCCATCATAAGAGACCCGAAAGCCGAGTCAAATACACAGGCGTGAGTTTGCCCTTAATCTCGCTGCCAGCGCTCGGAAGACTGACTGACCCCCAATAGACCCCTCCGAACATACACCCTCTACATCACGTATTCCGCCCACTACCGAACACCGCGATTATATCTCTCGGGCTATGGCTCCACATCTGTTCCACTCAAGCCACAAGAGATGATGGAGGACATTGTCGGAGACTACAAAGACAAGACTGTCACCATCGAGGACTTCCCCTTCTTCGAGAACCCTCTGAAGACTGCCTCGGTACATCCTTGCAAACATGCATCTGTTATGAAGGTGCTGCTCGACCGCGCCGATGCTGCCTTGAAGCTTCGGCTCGCCAAGCTCAAGGCAGGCAAGGACGTCAGCAAGCTCGACAGCGGCATGGAAGCCCTGGTTGACGACACACGGTTACTCAAGCTCACTGAGCAGGCAAAGAACAAAGATGGCGACGAGAGCAAGGATGACTGGGAAGTTCTCAGTGAAGGTGGCGACGACGAGGTAGCTATCCGCGTGGATCAATATCTCGTCGTCTTCTTGAAGTTCATGGCCAGGTAAGCAAAGCCCATCTCCAAGAAGCGCACACCGTCTGACACTTCTACAGCGTAACGCCGGGCATAGAACATGACTTCACCATGGGCGTCTAACTTTTCACACATCTTTTTGGGTAACTAAATAGGCGTTGGTACTTTGGCGGCAATTGTTAGAGGATTATTGCTTTGCTCAGCGGGCGCGAACATCATTTGGGTAAGTGGACAACAGTCTCAGAATCACTCCAGATTCATTCAGGAATATACCAGTCGTCTTGTTCAAAACGTACGTCTTTCGTTGCTTCATTAAAACATGACATGAAGAAAACATTTAGATTGCACTCTATCTTCGGAATCCTCCGTACGATCGCTTCCAGTCTCTCATACCCTCAGGCCGACGCATCTCGAGCTCCTTTCCTTCATACCCGAAGCTGCTCTCCGCGCGGTGGAACATCGCACACAGCTTGTCGAAGAGACCGTCTTCTTTTGAGGCCTTAGGAAGGACTTGTGGCGCTTCCAGAGATCCTGGTGCTACGTCCCCAGAAAAGTCCTCCTGCTCGTCGTCGAAGGCGTTTTCCTCGTCATCTGTTGAGGTGGGTTCGAAGAGAGCGTGAAATTTGTTGTTCATTCGAATGCGCCATGGGTCGACTTCGGATGATGATGCGGAAGCTGATAGTCGTTCGGCGATTTCAAACTACTTTAGTCAATTACGACGTCCCCCTCCTGTGTTCGACATCGCGCACGACATACCTCTCTTAGTCCTTGTAGCCGGAACTGCTCAGCTCGTTTTTGGAGCCTTGGTGCTGATGGTGATATTGGCATAGCGGATGCCAGAGCGAATAGGGCCACGATGGCCATGACAATGAAGGAGCGCATTTCTGATGCGGTAAAAAGAAGGAAGGTCGGGTAGACGATGTCGATGCTGAGTTGAATAGAAATGGGTAGCTATCAAAGCTGAATCGGCGTAGTCTAGCTACCCTTGCAAGCCAGCGCTCTTTTCAAAAGTAGCGAAAGGAATGAAGAAAGAAAGGACGAGTAAACGAGTAGGTATGCGGCAAGAGAAGAAGGCACATTAATGAGTGGCGATGCACATGTATATCCGCTACAAGAACGGCCGGGGTGGTAGCGAACGAAGACCGGTTCGTCTGACGTGCATCATCACCCGCAGCTTATCCAAACAAGCTTACTATATATCCACCAACCGGCAGGTGAATGTCTATCAGATGTTACGTCTACCTGTCATTATTCCGAAACAGCGGTCCGCGCGCCAAAGGGAAACGATCAGCGGCAGGGAGGACATGTTCGCGCGGTCTTTAGCCTGTGAAGTTGAGCAGAGAATCAAGGCTGAAATCGTGTATTGGAGACGCTCGCGCAGATTCATCGTACTGTTGCATAACTAAACGCTGTCTGGACGCCGGGGGCCAGTGCCATGCATGGACGACCTGCCCAATGTGATTGGAAGGGAGTCAACCATCCGTTGAGGAGAGCCAGCCGTGCATGAACGCCTTCAGTCCATAGCCAGAACCATTCGGGCTGATGTTTCCCCAGTTTCTTGATTTAGACCAATATGTTTCGACCACCAACTCTACGGTTGAGTGTCATGTTTCGACTCGCATAATTGCTCGGACGGTGTCGCTGTGTCTGCATTTGGCACAGAAATGCCCGGCGATTGAAGCTGAAGGATTCCGGAGATTTCGCCTGGAAAACGTTGGGCTGGACTTAGTTGAAACAGATGTCACAGGTGGATTGCGTGTCGACGCGGGCGCTAACGTTAGCGGGAGACTAGGCGCAGACTTGTGTGACCGATGCCAAGGTTGGAGTCAAACAAAGCAAACACTCCGAGCGTCTCTCTCCACATCACGCGCACGTCATCATTGTTGCACGACACTGGAAGAACTTCATCCTCACCTGGACAGTACACTTTGGACATTGCCTAACATTCCATAACTCTTGGCATCTTTAAACCATGGTCAGTTGGACATTTAGGCAAGACAGTCGAAGACACAGACCTTGTTTCTTGGATACGTCTTGACAACCCTTGCTTGGAGCCATCAGTTCAGCATAAGATTACCCGATATGGACAATCAGGATCTATCTTCCCAGACAATACGCCCAGGGTCACAGTCACCAGCATTCACAAGATCCGCACAGGCCCTCGACCTCAGCAGACTCCCGCCAATCGCAATCTTTACTGCGCATTTGAAGGACGAGGAAGTGAAGCTTCTCAAGGAAACGTTGCGCCAGTACGACGCACCACTTACAACCGACATATCCAGGGCGAAGGTCTTCATTGGGAAGGTGAGTACTAAGAGAAGGGCCGAGTTCGAATTGAGGGCTCGGAAGCTGGTTGTTCAGGAGGCTGTCACACCTAAAAGACCACCAAGTCCTGTAAAGGCAGAAATCTACCCTACTAAGAGACGAAAAGCTGGTAGAACATCGACTCAGCTATCCGCGGGTGAGAAAGAGTCTACTACCGAGGACGAGGCTGGCGACAATCCAGACACTGAGGATGAAGTGCCAAACATCAAGCATCACGCTCCGGTGTCATCTCCTTCGAGGTCGGAAAATGGCTCACGTGCTGCACTAATGTTCGAGAGCTCATCAAGTGACGATTTTATCTGGGTGGTCAAGTTCGAGTGGGTGGAAGCTTGTGTAACTGCAGGCCATCCGCTCCCATTAGGAGACAACTTGGTATACAAGGGCAAAGTTCTTGAAAGACCCAAATCAATGAATACAAAGTCTATCAAAGACATATTCGGTGCGCAAACAAAATCGGTGCCGACGTCTCAAACGCTCTTGGCAGCACGGCCTCATCCTGTGCAAGATATCTTACACCGCGCAAAGTTGGACGCACCCGCGGCCTCGAAGAAAAGTACATATCAGCCCCAACGATTCGGCAAACATGTTTCTCACCGCTTCGATAATAAAGCTTTTGCTCGCTCTTCCCAGCCTGTTGGTCATTCGTATGCTTCACAAGCCGCACATCTACTGCAGCAAACGACGAGCGAGTATGAAGGCGAGGACAGTGATATACCGCCACCGCCCGAGTGGGTGAAGAAGGGCATCAAATACGCTTGTCAACGCGTCACACCTGTTAATGGACCCAATGAAGACTTCCTCGACCAGCTCAAGAAGATAAGAACTGCTCGAACCCTAATCGACGATGATATAGGTGTCCGTGCTTACTCGACCATCATCGCTTCTATCGCTGCATATCCTTACAAGCTTAGTCACCCCCGAGAGATTGCTCAACTACCTGGCTGCGACGAGAAAACCGCAGTCCTTTTTGTAGAGTGGAAGAATGCTGGCAAAATTCAAGCCGTCGAGGACTACGAGAACGATGAAGCAATGAAGGTTTTACGCTCCTTCTACAATATCTGGGGTGTTGGAGCGAAAACTGCCCGCCATTTCTACTACAACAACCACTGGACTGAGTTAGACGACATCATCGAGTTTGGCTGGAATGATCTAGACCGAGTGCAGCAAATTGGCGTTAAGTACTACGACCAATTCCTCGTCCCAATTCCTCGCCCCGAAGTCGAGCGAATCGCTGCTGTTGTTCGGGAACACGCAGTAAAGCTCCGTGACGAGCGTATATCAGTCACAGTTGTAGGTGGCTACAGACGTGGGAAGACAGATTCTGGCGATGTGGACATGATCGTGTCGCACCCCGAGTTGGAGAGTACAGCAGGCTTGATTCTAGAGATCGTGGAGTCGTTAGAAGAATCTGAGTGGATCACTCATACCCTTACAATGAGCCTGACAAATACCAATCGAGGCCAACATGCGCTGCCTTTCCGATCTGCCAAGGGGACTGGCGTGGGCTTTGATACGCTTGACAAAGCACTTGTTGTGTGGCAAGACCCAGCGTGGCCTACACGTGAGCGAGACCTTGGAGAGAACCCAAGAGCGAAGAATCCTGCTATCCACCGCCGGGTTGACATTATCATCGCACCTTGGCGATCAGTTGGATGCGCAGTCATGGGTTGGAGCGGTGGTACTACGTTTCAGCGAGATCTGAGGCGATACGCGAAAGCCATCAAGGGCTGGAAGTTTGATAGCAGTGGTATCAGAAGTCGAAGCACTGGTGAAGCCATCATTCTAGAGGGGCCCAATGGCGTCGATGGAACGCCAGAGGATGCAGAGAAGAAGGTCTTTGAAGGCCTGGGTCTGGAATATATACCGCCTGAGTTTAGGGTAACGTATTGATGGAATACGTTTCACGGTGCAGTACCGTGAAGATCATTCTTCCCGCTTCACCGGAATTTTTCCGCAAGATTCATGTCCAGCTTCGTCACGACTAGCCTTCACGGGCCCCATACCAGCTTCTGAGACATCTCTACCTCGTACAACATCGCCATTGCGTTCAGAATTTCAGCATTTACCTCAGAGGACGATCAACTAACGACATGAAGCCTGACAGGCTTACCGAACCACTGACCATGACCGCACAGATAGTTATCAGTCTTATCATGTGCATTATCGTACTGCCGTTCTTCATCTTATGGCGCCTCCCAATAAGCCTTCTCTACTTCACCAAGAAAGAGCCGGAGGAGAAAAAGAACGGAGATCAAGAGAGAGAAAAGGACGAAGCGAAAGAAGGTGAGCAACGGGGAGAAGCAGAGGAAAAGAAAGAGCCAGAACCGAAGCCACCCCTGGATCTCCACGACCGCGCTCTCGCACCTTACACAAAACAATGGACCTCCTTCAAAAACCTGTCTATCAACAAACCTCTCATAACCCACTGGTCCCGCATAGTGTGCAGCACCCTCCTCATCACGCAAACCATCCTCTCCCTCGCGCTCTTGGAAAAATCCCTCATCTACCACATCCCCTGGTTCGTCAAACACCTCTCAAACACACAATACAAGACCGAGAGGAAGAAGTTATGGCTAAACGACTTGTTACTGCATGTGGCCGGCCTAGTCGTTACTTGCATGCCTCTCCTAGGTTTACTAGGAATAGGACTAGGGATTCTGTATTACGTGAGGAAAGCATTGGTTTATGGAAAGTTCAGGAAAGATATGATACAGAAGAAGGGGGGCAGAGGGTACGAGAAGCCAGACGACGAGGAA
>JAESFQ010000717.1_pt1 | contig 12149 bp, 12 predicted proteins | sample 9269431 | NCBI WGS metagenome assembly JAESFQ01 (sample SAMN14502588, study PRJNA617103) | algae metagenome | isolation source: Plectolyngbya sp. WJT66-NPBG17 and co-occurring heterotrophs from well... | place: USA: Mojave Desert, Joshua Tree National Park, California | collected 2006-08-06
ATGGTCATCCGGAGGACGATGGCGGTGTCACGATGGGCATGATATGGCTGGGCACCGTGGCTCATCCCCACTACGCCGCGGATCCCTCCAGAATGCGTCGTGGTCCTGTGTCCAGGGAGAGATACGCACCAACATGCATGGGACGATGATTTCAGTCCTGCTTGCGTATGCATGGAAGCACGCCGAACAAAGCAGCAAAAGCAGCAAACAGCTGTAGGCGGGCACTGGGAGGCTGATCTCAGATGTCTCACTAGGCAAAGGGCGGTTGGCGCGTCCCATGTGATTATTTGGGTTGCACGCGATAATGACGAAACGCAGGGCAAAGGGAACGGGCTAACCCGACCGGGACAAGGCACGAGGCCGTAGCCGCCAATCGCAGCCCGCAGCCTGCAGCCCCACCACTACACACTGACTTTGCGTCTGTTCCTCGGGAGAATTGGGGGGTGCATGCTGTCAGTCTGTCGTTTCTTACCCGCTTGTGCATCCATCTGCTGCTGAGCCGCTGATCTGGAGATACAAACGACGCACTTCGGACTGCCGGAAGCCGAACACCGGGATTTCGCCGAGCGGGATATCCAAGTTGCGAGCAAACATTTTGGAAGACGATCGAACCTGCATCTCACTGGTAGTATTGAACATGGTGAGTTGTCTTACTAGGCACCGATTGACATGGAAACAAAAAGGCTGATGATCAATGGCAGCCTGCGCTATATGAACAGTTCTTCCTCTTCGGAGACAGCATAACGCAAGACTCCTTCTCCCAGGAACGAGGCTTCGCTTTCTCTGCAGCCCTCCAAGCTGGTCAGTCGATCTATCATGATGTTTCCCGGCATCGTCATTCAGTCCTCGATGCGCATTTTCGCGAAACTTCCAGGGCGATTGTTCGGCTCGGGCCCCTGTAATGGGCACTAACTACTCGCACAGCATACATCAGGCGACTCGATGTTGTCAATCGCGGCTTCAGGTTATTGCATCCTACCCTTACAGCTGCAGCCACGACTAATACCGTGGCAGCGGCTACAACACCCGCCAAGCTCTCCAGATACTCCCCGCCATTGTGCCCCCGCCAGATCAGGCTAGGATCCGCTTCATGGTACGATGTGTCCATGCCATACACTGCCCTAGCTGACCACGCAGACCGTCTTCTTCGGTGCCAACGACTCATCGCTACCCGATGCTCCGAACAAGCAGCACATTCCCCTTGACGAGTTCACCCAAAACTTGAAGAACATCATTTTCCATCCACAGATCAGAGCCCACGATCCTCGAATCATCCTAGTCGCTCCTCCCCCAATCAACGAGCACCTCTGGTGGCCAAGAGACCAGTCAAGCGGGTATACTAGCGTGACGCGCCTGGCGAGTGCGACCAAAGCATATGCCGATGCAGTGGTCGAGCTTGGCGCTGAGCTCAACCTGCCTGTTGTGAATCTCTGGAGCGCCTTCATGGCGAAGACAGGCTTCGAGGCAGATGCGTGGAAGCTCGGTGATCTACTGCCGGGTTCATTGGACGTCGCGCAAAATGACGCCTTGATGGAACTCATGTACGACGGTATGCATTTCCAAGGCATCTCTCACTTGCATTCCGATTCTGACTAGACCTTCAGGGCTTCACCTCAATCCAGCAGGCTACGATATCTTATACCAAGAGTTGACCAAAGTGATTGGAGAGCAGTGGCCGGATCAGATGCCAGAGGAGCTGCCCATGGTGCTGCCGCCGTGGAATGATGAAGACGCGTGGAAAGCGTGGGAGAGTGCCCATGCATCGTCAAAATAAACTCAAAATTGCATACATGAGCAAGCCTGAAATGTGTGAATTGGACGTACAACTAAGCGGGGCTCTGGGGAAGCTTGGCAGGCCCTGGTCGTGTCCAATCGGTCGAGGGTGCATAACTCCGCAGCATGTGGTTAGTGGCGCGTCTCACCATGAACTTCAGCATCGCATCGCGACAACCAGACATAACATTACACCTGCAGTGGCTGTTTCTGTTCTGGACCCTATACTTATCCGACCCTGTTCTGAACTACTGTACATTATCCGCCCTCTTTCTTTGGTGCCGCTTCGGGAACCGCCTGATCTTCGGCAAAGAGCGTCATTACAACAATCGCACCTGCTGCTTCAAACACTCCAACTGACCACATCGACCAACGCCTGACGCTTGCTTTCTGACGTGCCAGAACCATCGCCATATCTTCGCGCAACCTGCAAATACCGTCAAATCGAATACGGTGCTTTCTGATAGCCGCCTCCAAACGCATTCGCTCCGATCCTCGACAACCGACAAGCCACATCTGCGCATACCGCAAATACCCACATCGCCAATCCACAAAAGGTGAACAACAATCAGATTGAGGTCTGGTGCAGCAGTCGCTCGGTGTTCGCTGGTAGGGGAGCTCCCGCGCGGAGGTTGGTGTCTCTTTGTTGAGCACGTCACCAAGGGATGAGAGAGTCACGGGCATGGATCCCCAGAGCGTAGCCTTCCAGCCGCGCGACGATTTCTGGCGTTTTCAAAGCGAAATGCTGCGAGTGCAGGAGAACCAAGCCGAACTTGCCGATCGCGTCGCTCGCCTGGAGCGCAAGCAGGAAGACGACTCGCGCCTGAAGAACGTCTGGGGGACTTCATCGCCCTTCCCTTCAGTGCTTGGAGGAACACCCCAACAGGGTAAGGAACGTGACTTGGATGTATCATAGCCCAGCTGACACATGTCAGTGCCCCTCCAGCAGCCGACCGCCGAGCATTTCACAACCTTCGACGACCAGTCCAGCAACCTCATTGGCAACCTTCAGCTCGACGCCGACGAAGAACCCCGCCGAGTGGGCGCCACATCCCGCGCGAATAGTGTTCGCTTCGATGAGACTGCCAACCACGGTCACTGGGCACATGCGTCAAGGTCATCGTTGGATCTGATACCCCGCACTGGCAGCGGCATGAGCGGGCATGTCATGAGCGAGCGCAGCTACTCCCACAAGTCGGACGGAAGGCAAAGCTCTGCCGGTCAGTCGGTGCATTCCATGGCGTCCGGTCGCGCAAACAGCCTCACCAGCTTTGGCCCGACAACGCCTCAAGACGCTCCAGGGCTGGCTCCTGGCCTGTTCATTCTCGGCTCTGTTCCTGCCATAATACGTTGCTGGCTCAACACTAACTTTAAGCACGACACCCTGTTGTATGCAGCAGTGTGTTCAGGTTCATACACATCCTATCTGGACTTGTACATGATTGAGCACCTAGGCTTCCAGGACCGCGTCATCATGGATGATGATGGTCTTCGCAAGATCACGCTCTCCGTCTATCTCCCAGAGGCTGTGCTGGTTTCCGTTTCCTCACGCTCCAACAGCCCAGCGCCGCAGCTCCCTTCTGTGGGCGTGACTTTTACTGTCATCGAGCAGCATGAAGCTGAGATAAACCCAAAAGCCATTCAAATTTTTCTTGGTAGCGACATGCTTCGAGCGCATAACGCCGATCTCCTCTTTTCTTCCAGCCAACTAACTCTGTATGACGATGACCGCAGCAAGCTTCAGGTACCACTCGTGCGTCCCGAAGATGATCGCGCTTTCAAGTTCCTGCATACTAGCGGTGCTTCCACGGCGAACCCGAACCGCACAACTTCGGCTCTTACTTCGTCGCAGGAGCATCGCATGGCTGAGAGGTCTAGTTTATCAGCAACCCGCGAATCTTATACGTCTACTGAAAAGCCCAATGGCACAGGCCCGGTCTCTAACTCTGACGATGGCGGGTCAAGTGGCCGGACAAGTCTCGAGCAGCGTCCACAACCCGGTCGCTCAACGCCGAATTGCTCTGACACTAAGGATGCTCAGGAACTAGGCTCTGCCAGCGGAGTGTCCCACCCAGGAGCATCTCCAGCCATTTGGAGCAACTGGCGCCGTGAACAGGCCGAGAAGGCGAACACAGGCTCTCTGGATTGGGCTAACGTGGGTAAAACCACCAGCTCGAATCCCAGTTACCAGCGACGTGATACAGGCATCAAAGTATTGAGGCCCTCTAGATCGGCACGTACCTTGTCGGCATCCAACTCTTCGCCAGTCACAGGGCAGTCACGTTTCTTCGATGATGGAAAGCGGAGAGGCGAGAGCGAGGCGAGTAGCGCTCCAGCACCACCCCAGGTCAAAAGGACTGTATCTGGAGAAAAGGGAAGGGAGAATGTGGCTGCGCTGTCGAAGCCTCGATCCGCGAATCCAGTTGGCGGCGCCTCTGCTTTTGCATGGTTGAACAGCGGGGGTTCCAAATGAGACACGATCACGTGCCTGTATCATACGTAACAAGCGATTGCCACTCTGACAGAACAACGAACGTCGACGAGGCGTGATGAATGCCACACGTGAATGCAAATCTGCTTCTTGATCATTTTTTTCGGCGATGCTGACTTGTTTTGCCAAAGTGGATTGCCTGTCTGTCTTTATGATACACGACAAAAGAAGCGTATGTTTCGATGGAAACATGGATTCCTTTTCGCGGGCGTCCAAAGTGTTCTACTGAACAGACACGCGACAGGGGGCAGCATGCACCGCAGCGCCAAGCTCGCTTAGTGGCCGCAAGGCTGAGCGGTCGGAAAGCGATACCTAGTGACGACGGCGTACGTGATGGCGTTGCTCTCATTTTTTGCGGACATTGCGCTTTTACCCCACGATTCCCTCACCGCCGTGCTACTGTGTCTGTGAAGAAGAGGCGCCATTCCCTAGGTACTGCGGCCCGAGCTACGCGCTGCATAGTCTTTCTCCGCCTTTTGCCTGTCCCTTCACCCTCCTTCGCTCGCCCTTCCCATAGTCTGCCTTGAAGCTCTTCGCGGGCTTCACGGTAGGCAATCAGCTTCAAAACGGCCTCCACTAATAACAAGAAGCGGAAGATTGTGCCCCCCGCAAGAGACTCGTCCAACGTCGACGGCACCCATTCACCGAATGTGGGAAGCGTCGGTGTAGGGTCCCCTCGCTCCTCCCCGCAACCTTCAGCATCACCACCACGCTATCTGCCACCGCACCTGCACGACGAAGTCTTGGTCGACGCTCCTGACGCTGCTTATCTTTCCGCAAGAGACAACTACACCGGGGCCAGCTCACCCAGCGAAGCCTACGCCAACCTGACGCTCGACAGCCGCGAGGGCTCCATCGCTGACTTGGACCGCACACGTACCGCCGAACAGCACCACCAAAGGCCCCCTCCACGGGCATCGTCGCCTGCTAAGCGCCTCCATTCAGACATGGACGACAAGACGGACGCGGACAGCACACGCAGCAACGACGCGCAGTCGGGCCCCCGAGCCAGCAAACCCCTACCTACAAGCACACCGCAGCGCAGCGCGCGTGCAACTTCGGTAGAGATGGCTGACGCGCCCAATGGTAGCAGCGTCGACGCCGACGGCCCTGTTTCGCAACAGAGCCATCTCCCGAGCATCGACGAACAAGTGACCCGCGTCATGGGCATGATGACCACCGAGCCTCTCGTAGACCGCCAGGAGGGCTACGTCATCTCCGAACAGTGGTTGGAGCGCGTGTGGGCAAGGACGTCAGAAAACATAGGCAGGCCCAACGATTTCAGCAGAGACGCGACCATAGGTCCAATCGGCTCCGTGGACAACTCGCATCTTGTCGACCCAGAACTGCTGCACGAGGATCTGGTTGATCAGCATGGAGACGACTTTGTCCCGCTCAGCAAGGCGACAACGCTGGGCCAAGATTTTGAGATTCTGCCCCGCAAAGCATGGGACTTGGTGCTAAGCTGGTACGGGCTTGAGAAGTCAAGTCCCGTCATACGCCGGTACGCCCATAACACGGTACCGGGCCAAGTCAGTGAGGACATTTCCTACGAGCTACATCCTCCCATTTTCACTATCCGAAAGGTGCGAAAATCTCCAAACGCCGCAGACAACACCAGACCGGCTGCCAAAATCGTCGCGAGTCGATACGAGAGCTTTGTTGCCTTTATCGAGGCTGCAAAGAAAGCCGCTGGTATCGACCTCAACAACAAAGTTCGAATTTGGCGAATTCTCACGCCCGCTCCTACAGATCAGCCGCAGGCATCGCAGCCTTCCGGCATATTGACACCCGACGCGTCTCCCCGTAACGGATCTCCTGTAGCGCCAGCACCTGCCCAACGGCCGACACTCGCCATGTCAGCCGACAGCTTCAACACTCTTGCTTTCGGATCGGAGCGGGAATTGGTCACAGGCAAAGATGAGGCGGCCAATGAGACGTTCAATGAATCCCTGACTTTGGCTGATGCTGGCCTGACCCAGGACCAGGTTATTGTATTGGAGGAACACGATGAAAAAGGCGAGTACATTACAGACACCACCAAAGCAGCTTCCAACAACAAGCATGGCGCTCTGGCTGGCAAGGGTCTGCAAAGCAATCCGAACAGCGGCAGGAGCACCCCAACGGGAGGCCCGATGACGCGAGGAAGAAAACAAAATGGCAAAGTGCGCGGCCATGTTGGACTTACGAACCTTGGAAACACCTGCTACATGAACTCTGCTCTCCAATGTCTACGGAGTGTCGAAGAGCTGAGCATGTACTTTCTGAACAACAAGTGGAAAGACGAGGTCAATATCGACAACCCCATCGGCTTCAAAGGTGTCATCGCCAAGTCGTACGCAGCACTCTTGAGCTCCATATATGGCTTCGACAACGTTTCCTCCGTCTCGCCCAAGGATTTCAAACTCAAGCTGGGCAGGGCCAACCCCATGTTCTCTGGTTATGGGCAGCAAGACTCTCAAGAATTCGTCAGCTGGCTGGTCGATGCGCTCCACGAAGACCTGAACCGTATACAGAAGAAGCCGTACCGAGAAAACCCGGATTCTGATGACAATACCTTCCGTGATCCGGAGGCAGTCAAACGACTTGGCGAGATCTATCGGGAGAACCACCGGGCACGTAACGATTCCGTAGCCATGGACCTCTTCAGTGGATTTTACAAGAACACCATGGTTTGTCCAGACTGCGAAAAGGTCAGCATCACATTCGACCCTTACAGTCAGCTTACCTTGCAGCTGCCAGTAGAGCAGTCCTGGTCGCATACCATCACATACGTGCCATTGTTTGGGAGACCCTATCAGATTGAGCTCGACGTCGACAAGAATACCTCAATCAAGGCCCTCAAGGAGTTTGTCGGTAAGCGCGGCGGTGGCGTTCCAGCTGACCGTATCATGGCGTCTGAGGTCTACAGTCACAAGTACTATCGGCACTTGGATGATGCATCATCGATAGCCGAGTCGAACATTGGTGCGCGGGACGACATTTACTTCTATGAGTTGGAATTGGCCCCTAGCAACTGGCCCGCACCTAAGAAGAAGGGTTCCAAGTACCGCGTGATGCTTTCGCAGTCTTCTGACGAAGAGATCCCGGAGACCGTATCCCCACTGCATGATCGCGTCATATTCCCAATGTTCCACCGTATTCCCAGTACGTCCTCATACAGAGCGACAGGACAGTCTATGGCGCTATGGCCCAGCTTTATTGTTCTCACACGGGAGGAAGCAAAAGACTATGACACAATCCTTAGAAAGGTTCTGGCTAGAGTTGCTGGAATGACTACCCGCAATATTCTCAGTGAGCTCAGTGGACCAGATCAATCGCGTCCTGGGTCTGATGTCGTGCTGACAACAGAAGAAGACGCATCGCCGAACGATCCACAGGTCAAGGACGGATCTGTTGAGGGTGAGGACATGGTCGAGGTGACGATGACGGATGCAAAGGACACGCCTGTGGCTCAGGCTGATGAGGCCAACGAGATTCCGGAAGTTCTTCGACCGGGCAGTTACATCCATCCGGAGTTTAGGTACGTGCAGGCTACTTCCATCGCAGTCCAGCGATGCGAGTTCACGGCTCGGGTACAGCATTCGGGACTCTGCAGCGAACTGACATTGACCAGGGCACTTTTCGAGATGAAGCACACAAGAAAGAGCTCAGAGATTGTTACTACCGGCTGGAGTACCGTTGACTACTCAAAGGCACTCGAACCTTTGACCAAGCGTATCAGGTTACCGCCATCTCGAGAGGAATCCGTACAGTCGTCCGCTGCCGAAAGCGAGACCACCTCTAGTGACGAAGACGAGGACGTGTCTCAGTCCACGATTGTTGATGCCGATGCAGCGATTGATGCCGCCAATGTCAGTACCGACGAGGAAATGCAATCAGTCGAGCCGGCGGCGCCAGATTTCGCCCGTTCTGGCCGTCAAAACAAGAAGAAGAGCAAGAAAGCGCGGAAACATGAGCGCAAAATGGAGCGCAAGCACAAAAACAACAAAAACTTCAACAGCAAGAAAGCAGGCAAGGTTCCAGATCAACCCAACTACCCTGACGTCCCTGAGGACGAATCTGATGACAGACTGCTCCGAATGGGCGAGGCTCTTGTCCTTGACTGGAATGCCGAAGCTTACGATGCTCTTTTTGGAGCCACAACAACGGACGATGATAGGGGTGCGGACGTCATGAGGTTCATAGAAGTGCTCGATGACGCGGAACTTCGCGAAAAGAAAGAGAAGCGCGCAGCTCGCCGGAAGCACGGAATCAACCTTGACGAGTGCTTCAATGAATCATCCAAGAGCGAAATACTTTCCGAAGACAACGCCTGGTATTGCAGCCGATGCAAAGAGAGGCGGAGGGCGACAAAGACGCTCGAGATCTGGACCGTTCCCGACATCCTCATTATTCATCTCAAGCGCTTTAGTGGAGCGAGAAATTTCCGAGATAAGATTGAGGATCTGGTTGACTTCCCTGTAGAGGGACTGGATTTGTCTGGCAAAGTCGGCTTCCCTGAGGGCAAGGATCTTACATACGACCTATTTGCCGTTGATAACCATTTCGGTGGACTTGGAGGCGGTCATTACACGGCCACTGCTCAGAACTTCTTCGACAAGCAGTGGTACGACTACAATGGTAAGCTTCACCCCATGTACTCAAACATCGTTACATCCATGCTAACTTTACTAGACTCAATAGTGTCTCGATGTGAATCAGGTCGCAAGGCTGTATCGAGAAATGCCTACCTTCTATTCTACCGACGTCGCTCTCCTGTCCCTTTAGGCCCTCCTTCCCTCCAGCAGATCGTAAGCGCCGACGTCAGCAACCCCGACTCTGATGAGGACGCAGACGACCAACAACTTCGTTCCCGGTCACCGGCGGGAAACGGCTTGCGCCTCGACGATTCGTCCCGCAATGGGTCGTCGAGCGCTGGCGCAGTCGCAGCGGGAGCCGTAGCCCTGCGCGGGGGTGGTTATCAGCGCTCAGCAGTCGCGAACCATCCAAAGAACGGAGTCGCAGCCGCGAGCCTGAGTGATGATGAGGAGTTGCCGTCATATGGCGAAGATGAGGGCTATGCTGACGATGTCCCTTATACCTCTAACCCCTGGGAAACAGATGCTGATCAGCCGGTTTGGAGCTTCGGCGGCGTCCCTAGCACGGCCTTGGGTCGAAATAACGACTCCGACGACGATGGCGTTGCGTCTGATACCGGAGCACTGGGTTCTGTGGGTGATGGGGAGATCGGCGATAGGATCTTGGAAGACTTTGGTGACGATGGTCCCGTCAAGAGTGGCTGGGGTGGTGTAGGCACACCCGTTACGCAGCAAGACGACGAGGTTGCCGAAATTAGGCTGGGCGGCGATGACTGAAAAAGTGGACAGAGAAGATGAGCAAGGGAGGTTCGTGTCCCTCGAGTGGCATATCATTACAACGTTCGTTTGAATGTGTAGGTCGCGGTCGTGGAATTGAAGACGAAAAGGCTTCGTTTCTTTTTAGATTAGATGGGCATGATTGATGAGACAAAGGAGTAGGCTTTGGATGGGGGTTGTACATGACGATGGACATTGATGAAATGGACGAAATGGCAAAGGTGGGTGGGAGAGGTTATCCTCGGGGCGTTTTGCCAAACATAGCATTCATAGGCGCATCCATGGGCGTATCAATGAAGATCTTGCATCGTTCACCGTTTCTCGATAAAAAATTCCTCGGGTAGGAAATTCACGTATGACCACTTAAAACGATACAGGGGGGGTTTTTTTTTTCCAAAGAGCTTCTCATGTCGACGCACAGCCAACAGATTACCTGGGTAATCCCGTTGAAATCACATTCCACCACGCCAAGCAGGTAGATGTACTCAGCGCAATGTACCACCTACCACACTCCTTCCTCTCCCCCGCTGGCCCACAAACTCACGACTCGACTAGGCAAACCAAGCGACGCACAAGGCCTCAAAACACCGGCCGGTGTTAAAAACCCCGCCTCCCCTGAGCATCCCACGTTGTTCATTAGCCGCGCTCAATTCCGCATTGCGCTTGTACCTAGATATCCCGGGTGTCCCTGCCATCCATCCCCCTTTGCTCTACGCGAGCTGTCATGGGTGGTCTGTGCGGGTTATCCGTTCATGCGATGATCGCGTGGCGTTGCGGGCTGGTAGTTGTTAGCAGGAATGTGTATGTCTTTTACTATGACGATGGAACTCCTTTTTCTTTTGTGGTTCTGGTTCTTTACTGGATGGCTGACGCGATGCAAGAATGTAGGTGAGTATGCCTGGCTAGGTACGTGGTTCCGCGGAGTGGAGGTAGGTAGGTAGACAGGGTACGGTAGGTACGGTGTGTACGGCGGTTGTGGTCGATCAAACAATAGTTTGGCTGGCGCGGGACACCGTAACGGCTACAAGCGTCATGATAGTAGACAACCGGTACTTTCTTTACTCGGCTTTTTTCGATTTCAACGGGGATTTATTCATCGCTAGGAGCTGGGGATAAAGGATGTGAAACACTAGAATCTCGCTACAAGCGAGTCAAGCATGTGGGCTTAGCACTATGGAACGCTCTTCATGTACATCTGTCATATCTTTTGTCTTCTCAGCTACGAAGTTCACCACAAGATATTAATCCCCGCATACCCTTCTCTATTACCGCAAGCAAGTCCTTTTTATTCCTATTCCTAGTCCCTCACACACAAAATGCTAGCCTGGTCGCAGACACGGGCACTAAGTCATGTGATGTGATATACAGCAAGGATGCGTATTATCAATAAGATGCAGGGCCCGCCTATGACGATCTCTTCTTCGCCGCATCGAATCGAGACTTACAATCCGAATCGCAATACCCGGTCTCAATCCGCTTTCGACCTTTGCCTCGCCCCCTCTCCCCGTTCCCCCCCAGCAAGCAAGCAGGTAAATGACGATGACGATCATGTTCTCATGCGAAACTAGCGAGTCGAGATTTTTAACCCGGGTGGAAAACATGTTTGTGGGAGGACTGGGAAAGGTGGAGGGTTAGGGCGTATAAGAGGGGTTGTTTCTTCGCTCTCTTTGATTGAATCATCTTCTTGGGATTCAATTGCTCAGTATTGTTCTTGTGTATACTTCCTTTTTTCCATCACCGTATTCTAGTAATTCTACGAACGACAGCCCAAGATGCGTTTCTCACACCTTGCCGTCTTCGCCCTTAGTGGCCTGTCCATCGCTAGTCCTGTCGTCCAGCAGAAGCGTCAGGAAACCGGTGTAGAGTCTCTTCTCACGGATCTGTTTGCGACGGTTCAGATTTATACTGGAGCTATTAGTTAGTCTCTCCTCCTCCTTCCTACACATCACCATCAACATTACCATCGATCCAAAGACTAACCAAAACCCATCACAGACGCCACCCTCGCGACCCTCACCCCCACCTCCTCTCTTCTCGAAAAAACTGCCGCCATCCCAAAAGTAGGCGACCAACTCACCAAAATCACCGCCGCAATCACCGCCTCCACAACCCAGATCCGCGACCTCGCTCCCGCAAATGCGACACAGCCCATGCTTCCCGCCCCAGGCGGCCAAAAGCGCTCTCCCTCATCCACCGCCCTCATCGAATCAGCCCAGCCTAAAGAGAAGCGTCAGTTAATCGCCGCCGGCGCCCTTCTCGCGCTCATCATCGTCGAGATCTTCGCTACTATTACTGCTGCGGTAGCGGTTTTAGGTCTCGCGGGATTGTTGGTGTTTATTAATCCGTTGACGAGTGCGTTGAGTTTGTTGATTTTGGCGGTGCAGCTTGTGCTTAATGTTGTGTTGGTGGGTGTTATTGCGTTGTTGAATAGTGTGCTTGGGGCTTTGGCGCTGGGGCTTAGTGGGTTGTAGGGGGTGGTTGGTGTGTTGGGGTGTGGGGTGCGATGAGGAGTGTATGTGTATTTGTAG
>JAESFQ010000718.1_pt1 | contig 12142 bp, 13 predicted proteins | sample 9269431 | NCBI WGS metagenome assembly JAESFQ01 (sample SAMN14502588, study PRJNA617103) | algae metagenome | isolation source: Plectolyngbya sp. WJT66-NPBG17 and co-occurring heterotrophs from well... | place: USA: Mojave Desert, Joshua Tree National Park, California | collected 2006-08-06
ACGCCTCACCCAAACGCCAGAGACGTCTGTGACGGGCCTCTGCCTCGGACCCGACTGCACTGCTTGCTCTCCGCTCAGTGCCTGGGTGCTTTCTCCATGCATCGCCTCTCCTAGCAACATCCGGGTGCGAGCTTCACACCTCGTTCCACCTTGTTCCACCTTGTTCCACCTCGTCGATACCACAGTCGCCAGCGACAGCAACATGGCGACGTCGCTGCTTCCCTTGGGGGGCATTGCCCTTGTCGGGGCTCCGGATAGCGACACCGGACTTAAGGACGGTAGACAACGGCCTGCGCAGGCCATGCAGGTGGACATTACCCAAGATATTGTCGATGAGCTCCTCGCAAGCGTCAGGAGCGGGAAAGCGCCGCAGATAGTCTTCGGCCGGACTCCTGTATGTGTGCACGTTGGATGTCATGGTCCCGGTCATGGGTGGTTGGAGCTGAGGAACGAGGGCTGCCACGAGCTGGGCTAACGACAACAACAGCAACTCAAGTACGGCGACAAGACACACATGCTGCAGAGCAGCAGCGAAGTCCATCGATGCGAACTGTACCGGTCCAGCGAGACAGGCAGCCTCGAGTTTGCGGGCCTGATCAACCACAGTCTGCTGGTGCACAAGGCGGAGGACGTGACGGCAGGCGTGGACTCGGCGCTGGAGCAGCTGAGGAGCAACATGGCTGCGATATCAGAGTTCAAGGAAGCCAACAAGTACGATGATGATGATGATGATAACGGCCTGCTGTGTACACGCGGACTGACCAAGATTGCTGCAGGACCATTGTCGGCGATGCTGCTCCTGGCCGCACGCCAGCCCATCGCCGCTTCCCGTCGACGGGCTTCAAGGCGTCGCACCTCGCTCCTTCCATGCTGGGCTCGCCGCTGCTCAGCGCGCCTTCCTCGCCCATGCACAAGCGGCCGCCGACGTCGCAGCCGAGCAACAGCCACGACGTCGTTGTCAGCGCCCTCCGCGTGCCCGTCATCCACCTCCTGGCCCGCGAGCCCGCCGACGAGGCCTCGCTCGCCGCCACATGTCGCACCTCGCTGGCCAACATACGAGACGTCCTGCCCAAGGTCGCCAAGCGGTCCGCCGCCCATGCCGACAAATGGCAGCTGACCGACAAGGCCTTCCGCGAGGTCAACCCCTTCAAGTTCCCCTACCAGCGCGCCGAGGACCGCCAGCAAGCCATTGAGGGCGCCATCAAGTCCTTCGACCGCCAGCGCCTCGCCAAGGACGACAAGCTGTGGCAGGTGCTGCTACCCCATGACCAGCGAGGCCAGGGCATCTGCTTGTCGCGCTCGACGGTGAAGGCGCCCGAAGCCAAGCCCAAGGCGAGCACTCCCATGCACAAGATCTCGGATCTCACCAAGAAGAAGCCCGCGGCGAAGAAGGCCGTCGAGAAGCCCGCGGCCGAGAAGAAGCCCAAGGCGGCAAAGGATGTCGACATCAAGCCCAGGTCGTCCATCAAGGAGAAGTACTTGGCACGGGAGAAGGCGGCGGTGAGCGTGAAGGAGGTGAGGGAGGTGAAGGAGGAAGCGACAATAGCTGCAGCTACCGCTACCGCTGTAGCCACGTCCGCGCCTTCCAAACCCCACGCACCTGCTACTGACGCCTCGAATCTTCGCACCAAAAAGGCACCTGCCTCGGACGGCAACACCAACCCACGCGCCAAGCCCAAGATGGCTGGCCGCGATGCCCAGAGAGACCGCCCCGCCAACAGGCCCTTCAAGCCGACCATGGCCGTCAACACCAAGCCGAAGAATCCCTCGCCCCTCTCCGCCTCGCCACCCGTCAATGCCAGCGACTTCGAGGACTCGCATCCAGTCCACAAGGCTCTCGCCGCGGCTCCATCGCCCGCCAAGTCCGCTGCCAATTCGGACCGTTCCTTGAAACGCAAGGCCAACGACATCGACAATGACATGCACAACCACAACGTTGCAGTCAAGAAGCAACACGTCCATCGCGCCACTCCAACACACACACCTTCACACACCAATGGCAAAGCCAACGGCTCTACGCCCTCCAGCACCAATTCCTTGAAGCGCAAGTCCGATGACTGCTCCTCATCCTCGTCCTCGTCCTCCAACACTCCCACAACCGCGCCCAAGGTCCGCAAGGTTGCCAACATCGACACCGGCCTCGCTTCGCGCTATCACCACAACAACCCTCGCGCCTCTCCTGGTGCCTCATCGACCTCGACTACCTCACCCTCCATGCCCAGCTTGAGCTTCCGACAAACAGTTGAGCTCTCACAGAAGTTCCAGAAGTACTACAAGCGCTACGAGGAGCTCTATTGGCAGCTGACGGAAGCGGAGAAGCCGCCAACCGAGGCGCAGAGGAACGACCTTTTGAAGATGCACAAGAAGCTGGAGGAAATGAAGAGAGAAATCAAGGCGGGTGCCGGCGTGCGCCGATGAGCACTCGTACTACCCCGTCACTCACGACGCTGCGCATCGTGCGCGCATGATTTACTACACCACAACTTGCATATATACCCACGGCCTACCAATCTCACGAGCATGGCGTCGAATTGCATACCCACAAAAGGAGTTTTGGGATCTTTCTTACTGGGAGCGCATGTACGGCAATACTGGTCAAGGATGCATTTGGGATACTGTCTTCTTGTGTGTTTCCCTCATTTCTACGTCTATCAATACGTGTGTGCCGCCTATGATCGCTTTCTATATCCATGAATGCGACGGTGTTCTAATGCCGTTGAGCACATCGAAAAGGTCATCAAACAAGACGGCGTTAGTCTAGTGTCTATGTTTTCATCGCTCAACAAATCAAATATCATCTAAGAGGACAAAAAATTCTCCAACATGACGTGAACCTTCAAGTCAAGTCTTTTGCCATGTTCCCACCTCAGGACGTCAAACAGCAAACCCAAGAGCAACGGGCCCATCGCCCTCATCACGCAACCGCATCACAGAATCTAGGTGTGCGTTCGCCGATCGCCCCTCCCAGGCCCGCAACCCGGCCAAAGGGGCCAGAGCCTAGGCGCGGCCCACGATGGTGCAACAGCCGATCGCCCAACTCCACATCTGCGGCAGCTACCCCTGCTAAACGTCATCCATTCAGCCCTACGCGCTAAAACTCCCCTCTAGCACTTCCTTGACGCCATCTTGAGCACCATACTTTACGAACCATCAACGGGCGCGACACGAAAGCCCCGCTGACTCCCTAATCCCTCATGCGCTTTCTACGCAATCTCATTTCCAACTTTACACGTTTAGCTCCAAAACGCGATTACGCTCACGTTCACGACGTGCAGATCAAGTGGGAAAGAATACCAGTACAGAACGGGGAAAAGCAAGACCAAGCAGCAGCCGGCAGTATGTCTTTGAACGGTAGGTTCAATTTTGTTGTTGGGAGCGGTTACGCCATGCCCGATCCCGTTCATTTGCATGAAACAGTTTCATCGCAGGCGAGACCTCTCCAGGCACGCATCCGCTAACCCGATACACCAGTCTTCAAGCAACCCCTCGCGCTCCACTCGACAAAGCCCTTGACCGGCTTCACGCGCTCAGGCTATTGCGAAGTCCCCGCCTCGGACGCGGGGAACCACGCCATCGCGGGTATCGTCTCCAAGGAATTTCTCGACTTCTCTGCCGCGCGCGGCAACGACCTCCGTCAAGTGGGGCTTACAGATGGTTGCAAGTGGTGTCTTTGTGTAAGCAGGTGGAAGGAAGCTTTTGAGGCTAGGACAGGCATGGACGATAAGAAGGTGCCCAAAGTTGTCCTGAAGGCAACCAACGAGACGGCACTAAAGGGCGTGAGCATAGATGATTTAAGGGCATTTGCTGTGGACAAAGAGTAAGACAGACAAGGAATGGTGCCGAGATAGTCTCGATACTGCTAGACAAATCGTTAGCGAACGAAAAACCATGTCGCAAGCCTAGTGGTTATCAGCCGGAGATGAGGCATGCATCTTCCAGATGGCTCGCATGTCTCCCTCGAGGTCAAATAGCGTCTATTCTCTGATCCAACCAATTACTCCTTCTCCATCTCCTCAAGCCCGGCATCCACCGCCAAGCCTACGTTGTCCAACTCCCTCTCCGTCATCTCCTTCAGCAACTCTGGATGCATAGACAGGTGCGCAACCCAATCCGCGAACCAGTTCCCACCCCGTTCCTCTCTGCCAATTTCCGCATCTGTGTTGGCGCCAACAGCAATAGCAATAGTGGTATCGTTGGTAGTGGTGGCGGTGGTGGAAGTGCTATTCGTCATGGCATCCGGAGACTCATCCACAAGCTCCCTTCCCATGATCCTCACGCCAGCATAGTAAATCTTAGCCGCAATGCGGCAAGTCTTCCGATGCTTGGATCTATCGCACGTGTCGTACATGTCCTTTTTGAAGTTCTGGTCGATCTTCTTGCGGGCTTCCTATGCGTGAGAAACGTTAGACTCGTGCTATAAGAAGTGGGACAAAGGGATGGTGAACAGAGCAAGACATGGGGGAAATGAAAAAAAGAGTTGCATGTCCAAGCCTTCCCTGTCGTTTGAAATTCCTGTACCCAAAGTCGTGGCGAATACATGCTGGTTTGACTATCCAGTGTCTTAGCCCTGGACTAAACGAACATGTCACTTTTTAGACCACAGCTTACAGTTCCAACCCAGTGGCTTGTCATCCACACCCGTGCATGCATCCGTGCGCCAATCAAAATCCGTCATGCCATAGTCGCCAATCTTGTTACGCCACATGCTCATGAATTCGTCAAGCGTAAAGCCAAAGACCATGCGGTTTACCACGTAGGCTTCCCATGTGTGAGGAGCCATGTCACGATCGAGTTCTGCTTGGACTTTTTTCTTGTCCTTGTGGGCGGTTGCGCCGGGGAGGACAAGAGCGGTAAAGGCGAGGAGAATGGCGAGAAGGGGTGTAAAGGCCTTCATAGTTGGTGATGGAAGGGGGCGGTAGAGGAAGGAAGGGAAAGGAGGATTCGAATGATACAAATGAGGGGGGGTGGAAGAAGATTTAGAGATTTTGCTGGTGTAACGATGGGCAAGCGAGAAAAGCCCGAGAAATGGGCCCTGATGTAATTTGTCTGGAAACGGCCCGTAGGGAGCATACAAAATTCTGGTCTAAAGTCGGTGGGACCCAGAGAAACACACTGTGCGCCAAACAGAAAACGCCCATCGCTAATGCCCAAGAGAACGATAACAAAGCGAGCGAATAGCACTATGTAGTTGAGGATGTGCCTGCGGGGACGAATGCAACCATGCGGTGATTTGTATTACCCCGTCTACCCCCCTCATCTGTTCCTCGTAGCGTACCGCATACTCAACCAACCAACATGCCCTTTATTCCACTGCCAAACCATACCAAACTTCTCGCAGCGAGTAAGCCAGGTCCAGCATAAGCAGGTTGACTCATGCCCTTGAGTCCACCCACCCCTCTAATCTCCAAGTCTCCAGCAACGGGAACATTCGTCCTGCCCTTTTGTAGAATGGCGAACCGAAGTAGAACCTCTAAACACGTTATGCAGATACTCAGTACGATGAGTACGATGATGATCCACGTAATCTTGGTCATTTTCTTGTCGCTAATGGAGTCGGATAAAATCTCGCCCAAATCGAGGAAGACTTGGCATCGCTCGTTAAGAACTTGAATGCGGGGTTTAATCTCGAGATATTCTCGCACGGCAGTATAGAGCGGATGGAGGGTGGGTTCCGAGTCCCAGAAGAAGCTTGGGGTATCGAGCATATTCGACGCTGGGAGAGTGGTTAGCGATGAAAGAATTGCGAAAAGGGTGGCTGAATACGTACACAGATTTACCTCAACACGACTGGTAAAGAGCTGCCCAATCATCTTGACCACATCTGTCCTCCTCATGCCCAACTTGCCTGTCAAGGCTAAGCGTTTTGGTACGTACTGGGCAGCGAGCATGGTCCGGCTCATGCTTTCTTCGAACAAACTGAGTTTGGTGCTTTGCGCAATGGCATGGCTCATGGCGAGCTTGATCATGTGGTCTCCGCTCTTGAGCGTAATCATATCGTTGTAGACGCGTGGACGTTGAATCTCAGGGTTGTATTCGAAATGGAACTCTTCCGTTTCAAAGTCGGACTCGGTCAAGGGTCGCGTTGCGATGGAGATGCCGGTAGCGATGGCGGAGAAGGTGAGATCGGCCAAAATGTCCTTTTCCTGCTTCTCGGTAAAGTTCCAGAAGACTACTACGCCGTACGAGAAGACAAACATCTCGCCAAAGGTCAGAGCATTAGGCGCAATTCTCGAGTTCTCAGCCGAGTCTCGGCGGTCGTGCATGCCGTCCCAAGGTTGGTCGAGCTCATGGTCGTCACGGACATAGTACGTCTCATCGTCACCAAAGTAACCTTCGTGGTGATCACGCTGCTCATTGCGCTCAATCTCTTCATCCAAGACCGTCTTTCCGCCTGGGCTCTTGAGCGCCGGGCTACTGCGGACTCGATAGCCATCGTGTCCTGGTAGTAGCGGGAGATGGTAAACGGTGTAGAGGCAGTCATCGTATAGTTTTGTGCGCGCATTGTGTTGGTCCTTGACGAATTGGGCGGTGCTCTTCATCTTGTAGGCCTGGGCGGTGCAGTACGCGGTAACGCGCGACAGTTTGTCGGTTCTCCTCGCCTTGGGCAGGCGCTCCGCATAACTCTTATCGTTGGGACCGCCTTTGGGAGTGCGTCGCGCAAGGTCTTCGTCGGTCGGCGGGCCTTCGTATTCGTCTTCGTCAAAGTCGCCCTTTTCATCCTCTTCCTGTTCCTCCGTCTCGGGCAGGAGGACAAGCTTTTCGCTGAGCTTGCTCGATCGCGTCGGCATGTGCTGGGGAATCAGGCGGCCAGAGAGCCTGGGATCGAGCGGATGTCGTCCACTGGGAGTGCGCGTGTGCATCATGGGGCGATGGCCAGGCGGACCGCGTCGCTGCTGCTGCGAGGGAATGTCCGAAGCGTACTGCAGGATGTTGTCCACCGAGATCAGTCGCGCGCCTGTGGCTTGTCGCTGCACAGCGCCTGGTCGTTGAGGTGCTCGAGGCGCAGTGTCGCGAGCATCCGTCATGAGCACTGTCGGCCCTCTCTTGCTCTTAGCTGTTGGTCCGCTCATTTTGCTGGTTGCTGCTATCCACTCGGCTAGTGGCAGTAGCTGGACGAAGGTTATGCACTGCAAATGCCGCGATTGCAAGCGATTGAAACACCAGGAGCTTCAGGCACACACGTAACAATAGGCTCTAGCTGCAATGCTACAGGTTGCGACTGATGCGGTGCGTTTTCCGCCGAAAATGGATGTAGAGGTACAATTCAACGTCGTCAAAGCCGACGGCGGTTCACGTCATGGCGCCTTGGCGTGCATGCAGCAACTCCACAGGGCAACGGCTCGCCAAATGCCAATCAGGGGTGCATAACATGGTGCGCTCAAATGCTTTCACATGTCAAAGATGACTCTCATGTAGTGGGTGTTGCATCTCAATGGAATGTGGGGGTCGATTATCTCATGCTAAACGCCCGAACGCCATGCTCTAGAAGGAGAACAGCCGTCCATAACCAGAACATGGCCAATCCAAGCATTGCTACAAACACAAACGAAAGCCTGCTGTAGGTCGTATGGCGACGAAGCGAGGGGGTATCTTCTCCATGTCCCCGCTGGTCTTGAATTACCTCCGCGCTTCTCCATTTGCCGCTTGCCGGACTGAATCCCTCTCATGCAGCTGACAACGCCAAAGAATAAACAAAGATTACATAGAATATCAAGGAGTGACCATGTAGCTGCCTTCGTTTACAGGCGCTTACCTGGGACGAATATGAAGAGGCAGCAGACAGCTACCGTAACGGTCAAGAACATGACCAGGACAGTAACCGAGCGTCTGTTCAGCGTCTTCTTGACAAAATCCTCCCTGATCTTGTTGAAATCGAAAAACGTGTACTCGCTGTACCCGGCGATGGCGATGATGGGATCGAGCATGTACTGGTGTGTGAAGATGAGGTAGATGGCGATGGTGAAGGGAAGGATAATCTGCACAAAGCGTTAGTTGACTTCCCCCACGAAACAATGAGCGGCATCGTACCCAGCAACGAGTCGCCCTTGACTTGTCTAGAAAGATGAGTATAAAGGAAGTCCACATGGCAGCAAAGAAGCTAATTAACCCTACTATGAGACGGAGCATCATGCTTTGGGGAACGAGGTTGCCGAGGCCCTTATTCTGTAAGAAGCCTGGGTATGCGTCGCGCTCCATGGCTTGAAAGACGTAGTCTTTGGCATTGTCAAAGAGCTCGGGATCCGCACGCTGCTCGGGGCCTTCTATCGCATCCTGAACCTCGGTGAGGATACTCTGGGGTATGATGATCTCTCTTTCCGACCCGGGGAGCAGGTATGTGTACAGAATCTTCTCGGCAGACGCGCGCAGGTCCTCTCTCCGTGGCTGCGTGTTGTCGGTGGACGAGTTCTGGCCGGGCGAGCTGGAGTCACCAGGAGTGTCTAGCAAGTTCAGGCTTGGACGCGGGAATTCTCGGCTCTGATTGCTACCCTGACTGTTTTGTGGCGAGTGGTTGCGACTTCCGCGGTCGGAACGAAGAAAGGCGGACAAGCGCTGGTCAGACAGATTGTCCCCTTTCTCGTTAGAAGGGCCTTCTCCGGCGTTGTCCATTACGTAGGACGAACGCTTACTGTTCTTCTCCAGATCTGGGGTTTCTTCAATCATGCTCCTATGTAATCGTCGCACATAAAGCCGGCATAGCTGCAGGTGTTGTGAGACATCGAGCCTATGCGTGGTTAGCCTGGCGCACAGGTGTGGGCATGCGAGCATCTCACCAAAAGTCCAGATAGTCGACAGACCGTTGCTGGTCTCGCATGTATATGTAGAAGGAGAAGAGATCCAGCGGTGGCTTTGTTGTGCGACTCAGCACTTCGAAGAGCGTCGGGAAGCGGTTGCGCGAGAGCGAGGGACTCGTGCGGCCACCGTCCTCAGGGTGCGACATGACGACGGTCAGCCCGGGGGGGTTTGTTGTGGATACGATAGGCGCACGACGATAGCCGGTGTTGGTTGAAGAATAGCAGTTATCGACAGACGCAGGGCCTGGCCGAGGGCGGGCGCCCGGCGTGCGTTTGCTTGACTAGTGCTGTGGTTGCTGAGCGAACGGGCGAGCGCTTGACGGGTGTGCCAGCCAGGGCTCCAGGGACGACGTGGTGATGGTTGCAGAGAGCAGGGAGGACGACGACAAGGGCTGGCGGGGGGTTTTTGGTCTCTGGGGCGTCGCGTGTGCCAACAGGTGTAGTGAGTCTGGCGTGAAGGTGGGAAATTGGGAGTGAGGTCGGAAGCTCGAGCTTGGCGCGACGGTTGGCGGAGCAGGGAGGGAGCGGCAGTGGCTTGCGATGGGCTTGGGTCGCGCACTGCACGACGATGGGGGACGATAAGAAGCAACGCGTCACATGAAACTGCCGGCGCAATGGTGCGTCCGAGTCGTTGAGAGAGGCTTGTGCATCACTTGGGCGTGTTGGTGGTGAGAATGCAGGCCGTGTGCCTGAAACGCGAGGCTGAAGAGGTCGACGAGGGCGGCGAAGAGCTGCTGCCGTGTTCCACGTGACAGTCCCTGCCCGCGTTTGGAACTACTACTTGTTTCTTCAACAGCCTACAATGCGCCCGATGAGCAGTCAGTCATCCCCAGACGCTCCCTCACATGCGTCATCGGTGCTTCTTATGAAGAGGACCACCAGTGCCTTGGCAGCTTGCGGGAAATCCCATGGCGCCACGGCTCCCAAGGCAGCAGTCAGCTGCTTTCACAGCCCGGCATAGCCTCTGCGGCCTACACAAACGGAGATACTTAATTCCAGTACATGTTTTCTTTGCGCGCGACCCGAGTTTCATTGCAATACATATCAACAATGGCAGCCAACCAGGCCTTGCCCGCGCGCTTCAAGGAGGACCTGCTTCGCGCCTATCAAGCGCGGAACCCCCTTCAGCCCAGCCCTCCACCTTCCCCACATACACTTCCCCATGGCTTTCTCGACGGTCCAGCACCCAACTTGACAAAGTCCAAAGTCGATTTCAGGAAGGCTGGAATACTGGAGAACGAGGATGCGTGGGCCGTTGTGCTTGATGGTGTCCTGTCCGAGGACGAGTGCAACACCCTGTTACAAGCCGCTGAAGCGACTACCAACGGCAAGTGGGAGAGAGCCATGATCAATATTGGTGGCGGCATGCAGGCCATGTACGAGGATACTAGGAAGTGTGGCCGTATCATCTGGGACAACAAAGACATCATGGCCAAGTTATGGGCGAGGATAGAGACGTGCGTGCCTGAGATTCATCGCTTGCACAACTGGCCCCTCGTCACAGGCAACGGCCCGGCGAAGCGGGGAGAGATTTGGAAAGTAACAGGCCTGAATGAGCGCGGACGCTATCTCAAGTACATTGGTGGAGAGTATTTTAAGCGTACGTATTGCATCAAATTTTAAACATGCCGCTACTGACTAGCTCAGCACATTGCGATGGTACGTACGAGACGCCTGACGGCGCCGAGCGCTCCTATTTCACCCTGCATCTCTACCTGAACGATGCGGTACTGAAAAGCGGGGAGAAGCAGCTGGAAGGCGGCGCCACTACCTTCTTCAACGGCAGCATGACCCGCCGTATCGATGTTGTACCAAAGGCTGGGCGTGTCTTACTCTTCCAGCATCGCTTCCTCATACATTCCGGCGACGATGTTGTCAAGGGAATCAAATACACGTTGCGGACAGACATAATGTATACCATGGACAAGGACGCGGCACCGGTGCCAGAGGCATAGACGCGCCTAGTATGAGACAAGAGGAAAAGAGAATCGCGCAGTAGTCACTGGCTTTCGATGGGTTTGCGTGTATCTTTATTAGTAGGATCCTTGAACTCGAGTAGACTGCGCAAAGCGCACACTTACATGGTGAAAATCAAAGTGAACGGCCTGCCTCGCCAGAGTAATCAGAATCGAATGATACCGTGCCCTCTTTCGCCCAAGGGCTACTCGAGGCCAAGTACGCTGCGTATTGTACTACAGTGTCACCTCTCCCCCGAAGGATCAAAGCACACAATCTTCGCACCGACTCCCATAGGGACACCAGTTCCACGCCACTCTCGCCGAAGCCGAAGCGCGCTTTCTGGGCCCTGACTTTTCTGATGCCGGATGCAGACGTGAGTCACGCCAGGCTCTTACGAGCAGTACAGCCACAAGAGGGCTTGATAAAAGTGAAGATTACTCCGAATTTCTCATTTGCAGGGTAGGACAAGCTCCGTGAAGAGCGTCTGTGAGTGTGCAAAGAAACGCAGCGTTGGCGAGGCAGGCCGTTGAAGGAGCAAGAAACGTTTGTGGCGGGGTTTTGTACCTCTGCGCGCCGGCGCGCTAGTGTCGGCTAAACTGCGCCCGTGACGCCAATCCACGTGGAAACATGCACCTTTCCTCACCAGCATGCTTCGACGAATGTAGTCACTTTGGCCTCGATTATGTATAGCTCACATAGCGACGTGTTTCACCTACAAAGGTTGCTTCCTGGTTATAGAGTGAACTGGTCTGGGCAGCAGAGGAACAAGCATATCCTGAGATTAGATGACGACCTGAATGCTTGGGTTCGAGAATGACATTTATTGAAAGGAACAGTATGGTCCTCTGTCATAGGGAGGCAAAGCCGCTGTATAATGTACGTTTCCCTACGAGACTCGCACAGGTTCATCATTGGGTAGTATAGTAAGCGGCGTGCCATCGCCAGCTAGAGGTAATCATTCCTCAGCGCCCTCCATCTCAACATCCCCTTCTTCGCCCTCTTCCTCTCCGCCTTCGGCCCACCAGAGTGTTGGACCAAGACCAGGTTGAGCCATGGAGCCCTAAATCAAACGTTAGCTATACTCTCAAGCCCAGAACTCACTTATCTTACGATAATCTTCCAGGCTGTCGGTCGTTCTTCAATGATCTCGCCTTTCTCGTCCTTTTCAATAATAGTCGGCCTCTGATCGTACCACTCCTCGTGTTCCACTCTGAATAGAACCGGCTCGCCCTTGTCAAAGAAAAGTTCCGTGCCGTCGGAGTTCCAGATCCAGACAGTCTCAGCTTTGGAGAAGGACGAGTTTTCTGGCAGGTTTTGATAGGGAACGAAGACTTCCGAGGTAAACTCCAGGTCAAGGATAATGCCTTCTTCGTTGGAAGACTTGATCCGTC
>JAESFQ010000719.1_pt1 | contig 12125 bp, 10 predicted proteins | sample 9269431 | NCBI WGS metagenome assembly JAESFQ01 (sample SAMN14502588, study PRJNA617103) | algae metagenome | isolation source: Plectolyngbya sp. WJT66-NPBG17 and co-occurring heterotrophs from well... | place: USA: Mojave Desert, Joshua Tree National Park, California | collected 2006-08-06
TCGACTATGTCATCGGAGGGGGCCGGCTACCTGTCACTGCTGACCGCGAGAAGCTGCCATACATCGAAGCAGTCATGAAAGAAACACACCGCTGGCACCCTGTTGCCCCCATGGCTCTGCCCCACTGCAGCACTAAGGAAGATGTAATTCAAGGTTACAGAATACCGAAGGGCGCGCTCCTGCTCCCAAACAACTGGTAATGTTCATCCCATACTTAAGATCCACACGCCGACTGACAAAACCACAGGTGGTTCACGCATGACCCGTCCGTGTACCCCTCACCCATGACCTTCCTCCCAGAAAGGTTCTTCGACACACCCACCCACAAAGCCGAGCCCGACCCGCGCAATTGGATATTCGGGTATGGTCGGCGCGTGTGCCCCGGCCGCTACGTAGCAGACAACGCGGTGTTCATGACTATCGCCCAGACGCTGGCAGTGTTCAAGATTGAGAAACTGGTCGAGAATGGCAGGACGGTGGAGCCGGAACTTAAATTCGAGCCTGGTGTTGTGTCGCACCCTGTCCCGTATCGCACGTCGATTAAGCCAAGGTCAGAGAAGCATAAGCAGTTGATTAGAGCAGCAGAGAAGGACTACCCGTGGGAGGAGAGCGATGCTAAGGTGTTGGAGACTGTAAAGTGGTAGACAGCGGCCGCTGGCAGTGTTGTATAAGCCTATAGCCTATCTTTAAAGAACTTGTTTTCTAGTACTAGAGTATTCCCTTTCTGCCCTTTTATTGCTTCTCTACTCTTACTCGCATTCTACCTACTTAATATCCTATTTATTATGTTACGACCTAGCAAGAGAGACCCACAGGGGTCAGCGTTTTCACTTTGAAGGATCGCACGGCACAGTGCAAGGCCACGGCAGTGGGTACGCCACAGTCACGTGACAGCCAAGAATCAAACTGCTAACGCTCAATGGTGAGCAGTTTGTGACCAATCAACACGCGCTCAATATTGAGCGTCGTGACCGCTCAACCATAAGCATCTTCACTGCTCAACAATAAGCATCACCGCTCGTTAGTATATAGCTTTAGGCAATAAGCTTTTACAGCATATTGTGTTCAACATCGTATAGGACTTTGTACTCAATCTAAGGATTAAGTATTAACTTCTTAACCCCGTGTTATTGCATCGATCTTCCAATCGTGCTAACACACCTCGTGCTAGTACATCGATCTTCCAATCATGCTAGTACACCAAACGTTTACCGTCGACCACTCGTTCCCCGAGAACCAACCCTAGATTATCTAAGGCCTAGTAATTCGGACAGAGCCAGAGCGGGGAACAAAGAACCTAAGCGAGCACATAGGCCGCTATGCGCTTCAGCTACAAAGATATCTAAGCACGCTACTGCACCCTAATACATACTAAGTGAAGCTAAAGTATCATCCCTTGTTAGTTGTGATAGGCTGAAGCCCAATCGGTTGGTTCCTTGATGGTATCTCGGTTACATGCGCGAGGCGCACTGTCTATAGATTCTGCGTGCCCCCCGAGCACCCGGAATCTGCACAGACGGGCCCAGCCAAAGGTTATTCCAAGCCGCCGTCTCCTGAACGACCTTCAGAACCCTAGCCACTTGTAGTTCGCTTCTCCATCGAGTATAATCCCCAATATGCCTGTGCGATAGCTCCTTGAGCGTAACGTCTTATATCAGTCTGCTTCTAGTTTAGATGCTTCTAGAAAGCCATCCAGCAATGCTATCTTTCTTGATCTCGCTTTCTCCTAAGCCCTCCGATATTTAAAGAGGCTCTCTGAGTTCTGAGCAGACAGGGGGGCATCGTTAAAGGGTCGTTCGTTTGACGGCGTTGGCGAAACGATCGACAGCATGACCACTGCTGCATCGGTACGCGTCGGAGACTCGTGCCCTAGAAGAGACATAGGCATAGATTCGCACCAAACCAGCGACGACTTCACGAACCTGCGAGAGAGTGACGTCGGAGGTCCGAACTGCAAACCTGTCTCGTAACAGGGTGCGTCTCTGAACCCAGGGACGCACCGTACAACAAAAATGAGAGAGTCTGCGAAGATGCTCAAGGATTATGGCGCATCAAACTAGTGGCGTTTTTGGGTACATCCAATGTCCAGCCATTGCGCCATCGCCCACCAATCTTGCCCTTGGGCGCGAGAACAATCACAACGAGCTAAAGAGTCGCAATGCAAGCGGGGAATGGGGATAGCCAAGCCAGAATCGATATGCCAGGTCTTGATCGATGGTTTCTATTGAATTCGCTGTGACTCTGCGCTGTCAAACCAAGATTCGCAGCACGCCCTTCGAAAAACTGGATGCGCGGAACATGGCCTCATCGACTAAGGGGTGGGTAGAGAACGGATGTAGGGCTGTCACATGCGGCTTTGGTGATTCAATGGCATCGTATATTGTATGATAATAGCTCTCTCTAGGCGTATGCCGAGGCGGACCTGTGCCGAAGCGCTTTCTTTCCAGATGGCCCCTGCCATCAAATCATCTGCGTATCCCTGATTCAGAGCAGCGATGCTTACCAAGAGTCATTGAGGTGCAGGAGGCAAAGTCTTCTAACCTAAATTGAGAGGTCGGTATTCGCTTCCGATGCATTAGCAGCAAAGGATTATTTTCCTACACTTCTATTTGCTGAAGATGGACTGATATCAGTCCGATGTTTGTGGGAAGTCTCACCCTTGCCTCATCATCATGGGACGAGTCGACATACCACTAGTACTGTATGATCAGAAACACACGACGTAAAGATGCCGATGACTTTCACCTCTTCAAGATGACTGATCGACCACCGGTGAAATGTATCGAGACTTCAAGTGGCGAAGAGGGGAAAATAAGATGGGTACAAGGAGAAGGAGTGGATGAGCATGCCAGATCTTTTATATCGCACAGCCGCTCCGACCTGATATCTTTGAGGACGAAAAATCGAGAGATGAAAGCTGTAGTGGCTGGTATATTCAACAGTGCGTCTGACGATGTTATCGAAGAGGCAATATCACCGGTCCTTCATCGCACACTCTACACTCAGAAGTCTAGGGAACGGTGTTCTAATAGTACTACGGGAGATTCACCACCACTGTCACGGCCTTCGACTTTCAAGGCTAATCCAGCTTCGTCCTCATCATCGTCTGTTGGTTATGCCTCTGATGATTATCGCATAATAGCGAATGGGGACGAGCCACAACAACAAGCCTCCTAAAGTCGTCGACCAGTATATTGCCTTTGACAATTGAAACTATTGGCGGAGCTGCCGTACAGCCAAGCGACTTTTGCTTTCCCCCCGAAGAACCAGAAAATTGCTTTGTTGATGATCTCGGAATGATATTCTCTGGGGTTTTCGACCGCCCGCAATGTGCTCACTCACAGGTGCATTTCGTGACATGCTTTCGCTTGTGCGAGCCGATCGAATATACGACTGCGCTAGCGGACCATGGCGTTACTTACACAGACTACTGCCGACTGGTTACTGCCCTCCGTGAATTCTTGCACAAGAAAGGAAAGGGCATGAAGCGAAGAAAAGGTCGCGGGGAGCATGTTGTTATTTCTTCTACCGAAGCTGGTGATGACGAGCCTACTGGAACGACGTCCGCACCGGGCATGAAGAACAACTATTGGGACACAACTGAACAGCTGAAGGAGCACCGGAAGAAAGCTGTCGCACTCAGCACTCTGCTCAAGGAGATAACATGAAACCTACACGCTAGGGGTGTGTCGGTCATGATTTGCGTGCAAACGTTCTCGCTTTTCGCGCCCTCTCGTGTTTCGGAGGCCCATATCCAGATACTACATGTCAGCCGCGATCGAATATTGCAAGCGGCACTGGAATTTGCACCAAAAGCCAAACCAGCGTACGGGACAGCGACTGTCGTTCATTGATGTTTTCACGTTTGCGGGTTTAGAGACGCTTGAGCGTCAAGAAATGTCTGTGGCGGAAACGACGACCAGGTTTAGGGACAATCCTGTCTGCTTCAAGGCACAGAATCGAGATCGCTCGAAACCCTGCGCTCTTTCGCCTAACTCTATTCCGTTACGCAAGCGACCAATTCTGAGTGGCAATATCGATCGATACGGCGTTGATCCTTACTTCCGAGCCTGGATAAGGGCAAACGTCAATTCCCAGACGCGCTGCAGCACTTATGCAGAGTTTCTAATTGAGAAGGACGACAACCCTCTTGTAAACAAAAAGCTTCAGTACGCCGATATTACGTTGAATCGAGGCAATGTTGACGCTCTAGTGCGCGATGATCGAGCTTGGAAGGAGCAATTTCCTAGTAGTGTTAACAGAGCCAAATACGATCACAATAGGAGACTAGAGTGCCGAAAGGCGGTAGACCATGGATCTAGACTTAGGGTATTGCGTTTCAGCTTTCGACATCCAATATATCCTCCGCATACGCCCGAGATGGACACGCTTGGTCTGGACAAGCATGCATACCAGTCAATCGTAGCCAACATCGACCGGATGAGTTCAGGCATGCCAATCAACACAAGATGTCCATGCGAGTACATGTTGGATTCCCTAAACAAATCGCGCCGAAGGGGGACTAAGGAGGCATTAATGAAAGTCAGAGAGTTCATGAAACGGCTGAACGCGTCGCAACGGAACATTGTGTGGGTCATCGAGAAGATACCGTGGGTGGGAAATCAGCGCTTGGGACGCACAAGATCCGCTGGAGTTGCTCATGCAGCTGGAGAGATGGGGGATTATCGAGAAGCGAATAAGCCCCGATGAGGAAGACTGACACCGCGATCGCTCTTAGCCGTTGATACAAAGAAATACAACGAAATTTGTGTTAACGCGTAGTTGTTTGCGAGCGCTTTCTATGCAACGAACCTGGTGTGAATGTGCAAAGTAGATGGGCGACTTGAACTACTCATCCCAGCTAGCGTCTTGGCGGTACGGTGCATTTCCGCGTGGTATGCTAAGCAAACACAACATCAACTTCTCTTGGCCCCGACGTGGTTCGATTACATGACGGAGTCGGCATAACTGCGGGGTTACTGTCCGGCGATAGAGCTTCGTAATACGCTGCGGCCACAGCGAAACTCTTGGAGAGCGACATGTCCGGGAATCGGAATTTATCTAGGCACCGAAGCCACAGCTAAGTGCCGACCACGTAGGCTATACGAAGTATTACTATTGCAAGCAAGGATGCTTCATCGCAATTAACCTTCCAGTGCGCGGCTGGTCTGTGCTTGCATTATGAAAGCAGAGCGGTTGGAAAGTGTAGGTTTGAAATCAGCGCGGAAGTGAGGAGGTGGGGCGCTTTACCTGCATCATAGCCATGTCTAATCACGTCTTCGTCGCGGCGTACATAAGAGGATGCCCCCATCGTTGAACTGAATCACAAACCCAGCGATAATCACACTTACAAGCTTGCTACACACTCCACAGCCCAAGAACAACATCCACTTCACCTTACGCTCTACCACCAACAATCGTCGAACATGTCTATCAAGAACGTTATCATCGTCGGTGTATGTACCCCTCCCAAACTGCTCCAATTCACTTCAACTAACAACATAAGGCGAGCGGCAACCTTGGGCCGTCAATTCTCAACGCTTTTCTCAAGGAGCCCTCCTTCAACACAACTGTTCTCTCGCGCCAAGGCTCCAGCTCTACCTTCCCCACAGGCGTCAAAGTCATCCGCGCAGACTATGAATCCCATGACAGCTTGAAGGAAGCCTTACAAGGTCAAGATGCTGTTCTGTCACTTGTCGGCGGCATGGCACTGGGCGACCAAAACAAGTTGATCGATGCCGCCATCGCAGCGGGAGTGAAGCGTTTCCTCCCTTCGGAGTTCGGAAGCAACACGCTTGACAAGCGTGGACACGCGATTGTGCCTGCATTCGAAGCGAAATTTGGCACAGTCACCTACCTCCAGAGCAAGGAGAAGGAGATTAGTTGGACCAGCATCGTCACCGGCCCCTTCCTCGACTGGGGTCTGAGAATCGGTTTCTTCGGCTTGGACGGTTCCTCCAAGACTGCTACCATCTTCGACGATGGCGAGGCTGTTTTCTCGACCACCAACCTCCATCAGATTGGCGTTGCGACCGTCAACGCACTCCGGAATGCAGACTTGACCAAGAACCAATATGTCTACATCAGTGGATTCCAGACGACGCAGAAGGAGATATTGGCCACAGCAGAGAAGGTCACGGGCACGAAGTGGACTGTCAAGAACGCTAGTGTGAAGGATCACATCGAAGAGGGACGTGCCAAGCTCCAGGCAGGAGATTTTAGCGGCATCTTGAACTTGCTACAAGGCGCGACATTTGACAGAGAGCAACTGGGCGACTTCTCGTCTGCTGGACTGTGGAACGAGAAGCTGGGTGTGCCCAAGGAGAGTTTCGAGGAGACTGTCAAGGCTGCGTTTGCTTGAGCAGCAGGTAGGACATGGTGGATCTAGGTAGCCGCTTGATGTAGAGTTAATATTTATTTAATGGACTGTATTGCTAGTAACCACAACAGCTCAAACTGAGGTGCTGGACCGGAATAGCATGAGGCGCTTGATGCAATGCAGTTTCAGAAAAGTCATCGTTCGTCTTCTCACATGTTGAGAGGGATGGCCGCGCTAGCCTCTTTGGGCCTAACAGGACCTGGGGAGGATCCCGGCGAATCTCCATCTGAAGGTTGAGGAAAGGCCGATGACCAAGACGCGTACATGTGTCGCAACAACCAATTGGAACCATTTGTAAACGAGATAATATCATTTTACCAATCATAAACATGGCAGATCGCGCAGCCAAACGAATGCGACGCATAAGCACCGAGTATGAGGAGTCCGAGGGCGATGGATGGGACCAGAGAGGACACAGCACGAGGTATGTGGCTGACAATGTGGGCGCATAGCTTGCACCCATTGCCAAGGGCAGCGCGTCGAGTACAGCGTCCCCAAAGAACAATCATTGCCACTCATAGCCCACCTTACCACCACCTTTGTGCCACCCGCTTGCACATCCCTGTGTAAGGCCAGAGGTACCGACGGGGCTATCTGACGCCTTCGCCATCTCCCCTACCTGCTGTCTCCTGCTGTTGCCAGACTGGCCTTACGCAGCTCTACAATCATGCCTCGCCTACGGTCGCGCGCAGCTCCAGCTCCTCTAACAGCCTCCAGTGCCACCCCTACAGCTTCGTCGACTCGCCCACGCCGCAGCACTGCGAACCAACCGCCTGCTGCCGCTGTCATACAGCGCTCCTCACCCGAAGAGACACGCCAGTCGATACACCTCACTGTCAAATCGTCGCCCAACAAGCTCAGACAAGCCACCGGTGGAGTCGTACCAAAGGCAGGCGTCACCAGGCAGAACATAGTCGCGGGCAAACGCGCGTCACGAAGTAGCCGCGTCGTACGAGAGATTGACAGCGAAGAGGACGAGGAAGAGGATGAGGACGACGCCGAAGAAGTTGATGCCATGGACGTGGATGACGACTCGGACGAGAACGAGGAAGACGCTGAAGGTGATGAGGATGAGGACATGGACGCCGAGGGGGACGAAGACGACGACATGGAGGACACGCCAGCACCACGAATCACTGTCAACGCGAACAGAGGGATCCCCTTCAAGCCAGCGCCAGCGATAAGCATCACAAAAGCACAAGATAAAGTAGAGGCTAAGGAAATGGCCATGGACGACGATGATGATGACGACCTCAGCGACCCCGACTCCGATCTTGAGGACGAAGACGCAGAAGGCGAAGACGACGACGCTGAGGGCGAGGAAGATGACGATGTGGGCGTCACACCCGGTGGAGACATGGACGAGGAAATGGACAGCGACGAAGACCTCAGCCGTGACCAGACACCCGACGTCAGCAAGATGACGAAGCGCCAACGTGCTCTGATCAACGAAGAAGACGACGGCGCACTACTAGCCCTCTCCAACGAGGCACAGAAGAAGAAACACCTTACAGCCGAAGAACATGCCATGCGAAGGGCCGAGATGGCAAGGCGAAGGAAGAACCTCAGTGAGAAGCGGAATGAAGAGGAAAAGGTTTGTCCATGCCTCCTTGTCATCTTGTACCGATATCTACAGTTACTGACCCCCTCTCTAGCTCGACACCATCAACCGTCTCCTCAAGAAACAACCCCCGAAACGCGGCCGCAAATCCATGCACGAACTCAACGAAGACGGCGAGGAAATCGAACCAGAGCCGGAGCGCGCAAATCCACTCTACGTACGCTATATCCAGAATGCAAAGGGTACGCAACTTGCTGTGCCGGACGAGTGGCTCCAAGCTCCTGTTGGCAGTGTCTTCACAGGAGAGATGCAGAAGGGGGCCCAGAAGCCTTTTAGCGGAAGAATGGTTGAGGAGGTTGCCTAACACCAGCACTTCAAGTGAGACCAGGCCGTGATGGCAAAGGAAATAGGGCAAGTGTACATTTAGCGGTGCATAATTACGGCGTTGGCATGTATTCTCTAAAGTTTAGGCTTCCATATAGAAATATTCTATGATTCTCTATATCTACTTCACCTCCAACCTCATCGCGTCATACTGCACATAGACCGCTTCTGGTAACAAGGCACTCTCGTAATTGGAGCCATTGTACGGTAAACTGAGAATCAAACTATTCTCCCCTTCCTTCAGCATGGACGCCGGGAAGAGAAACTTGTGCGCGAGATTGTAGCAGATGACTGCTGAGCGAACGGCACACGAGGAGGATTGGTTGTACCTGGTATGTTGCGTCAGCACGTTTGGACAGTATAGTGTGATATAGGTGAAGAATGCAAGAATCAAAGAAAGAAAGAGAGAAGGACTCACGGAATAATCCACGGCTCAAGATCCTCGCCATTCACATTAACCGTAAATGGGAGGTTGGAGTAAGGTTCACTCGCGTTGTAAACATCTGTATTCCCCGCTGCTGTCTTCGCACCAGCCAACTGAACGGTAAACGTCGCCGTAGTCCTATTCCTCACGTCACTGGCTTTTGCATCGAATAAGATAGTCCAGTTATACGGGTGATCTGGTACAGGGACCGGACGCTCGTAGTTTGCTTTGCCGCCGTAGACGGCCCAGTGGACGTAGTTGAGTGCCTCGGACGCGTCGTCGCGACCGACTTTGTACGTGACGCCTTCTGGGAACTCGTCGATGAAGTCGTAGGCTGCCCAGTAGAGGCGGTATTCCTCGGTCAGCAGGGGGTGGGTGGGGGATTGGGCGTAGCCGTGGCGGTATTCGCCTGAGGATTTGTCGGGGATGCCGATGCGGAAGAGTTCTGTGCCGGCGGACTCGGGGGTCCAGGTTGCTGTTACAGAGGTCGTTTCTGTAGCGGAGACGGAGATGTCGTCTTGTATGTAGTCACCGAAGATACCGTCGGCGTAGACTGTGAGACGGTAGTTTCCTGCTTTTACACGGGGGATGGTGACTTGGCCGTCGGGCGAGATGTCCCCCCAGTACTGGTACGCTTTGGTGTCAAAGACGTTGTCTTGGAAGTCGTGGCCGCTTTCTGTGAGGATGGCGATAGGATTCGTAGCTCCGGTAGGGAGGCTGATCTTTGCATTCAAGGTACCGCGACCCGAGGTGGGGACGAGGTTTGGTACGTGCTTTGCGATGGAGTCGTAGAATTCAGCGTTCCATTCTGGACGGAGACCATACTGTTCAGCGTCCTCTCGCAACTCGTCGAGCGAGCCGCCAGAGTTGAAGTGGAAGTACTGAGGCCCAAAGGTACGATCAAAGCCATCCGTTATGTTGGGTGTTTGAAGGCCGTGGTGGTTAGAAACCATGTAATTGTACACGATACCGTCGACTACGAGGTCGGAATGGACGGGCCCATTAAAATACGTCTCGATGGTGTTGTGTACGAGCCAGGCGCCGTAAGTTGAGCCGTTGGCGCTGCTAGTACCGTCGGCGTACATGCCGTGGGCCTTGTGATCGCGCCATGTGTCTTGGAAAGTGTACTTGGTGAAATAGTCTCCTACGCCGGTAACGTACGGATCTTCCTTGTTGGCCAACCACCATGTGGCATCCTGAACAGTGACCTGGCCCTCGGCGTCCGGGCGGGGCGCAGCAAACTTCTCGTTTGTAACAAAGTGTGTGAAGAGTGCCGGCTCATGGTTAGGCCTGAACATAGTACGGAACTCTTGCAGATTGCGTAGAAAGGGAGTGGTCTTGTTGTTGTACACAACTCGGCTGAAGGTGTGTAGGCCCGTCTCCCCCTCTCTCAGGAACCAGTATTGCTCCAGCCTCTGCCCGGTGGGAGCATAGGTCTCGCCCATACTGATACCACCATACGGAGTCCCAGTTGAATCCGTGCCGTTGAACAGCTGGTACTGGACATTACTTCCGCGACCGGGTGTCCAGAAGCCGCTTGGGGTGCAGTAACAGTCGAGATAAGGGCCAACTCCAGTGTTGCCATCTTCCGTCCCAAGTAGGTTCTGGCCGTCAAGAGTGAGGACATTGACATATCCTCTTGTCTTGCTCACCGATGCAACGAGTCGATCGTTGGCGATGGTCAGACTCCGGTTGTTCTGGCTCGCATTCAGGAAGGCCCATGTGTTCGAAGACAGCAGAAGCGCTGCAGCGGTCGCTACGGTAGAGCGCATGTTGTTGATGCGAGTCGCCAATGAGCACTGCTTGCCGTCGGAAGTACTTCGCTCCCATTTTTATACAATTCGAATCCAGGTACGCGGGAAAATTAATCGAAGCTAAGCTCGTTGACCCTGGCCATTATCCGGGGTAAAGGAGGAGAGTGTGCCATGGGGAAGAGACGCTAATCGGTCCTTCGGTGGGAAAGCGACCGAGGACGGGGTCTCGGTGGAAGACGGAACGACCCACATGTTTATTCCGGAAGATGTTTGCGCAAACGCGCCGTGCTGCATGTTCTGTTGTTGATGGTTGGTGACTTTAGATGACGGTATGGAGGGTTGTTGAAGTCACCTGATCGTTGGGCCGTACCCACGACTAGCGTCTTATTTGGGCGAGTCACGACGGTACGTACGCCCACTGGCGCTTAGATTGCCAGGATGTCTTACTGGTGTCTTCGTTCCAGTTTGCTCGATGTCTTTGACGACTGCGCCGCATGCCGTGCCACAGTCAGCGCACCGGGACAGGGATGCGTTTGCTGCGTGAGCAATGATAGAGCATGAAACAGCCCCGCGTCGTGTAGACGCTCTGTCATGCTTCCTCGCTTTGGGTCAGAGTCCGATACTTGTTGCCAACCTTGACGCCGCAGCTCGGTGTCCTTGACAAGATCCCACGTAGTTCCAGTTTCCAGAGATCGGTAATCGTCGCACACCATTGAGGGCGTCTTCACGCGTTCGAGAAAGAAAGAAAGCATCACTCTGACAGTTCCAGGTATCCCAACATGCGCTCCCTTAGGACTCTCATGCGCTCTCTCAAGGACAAAGTCATCGAAATTGTGATCGTTGCGCCTTGTGAACGTATGCAGAAGCAAAACGCACGCAAACGAAAAGAATTCCTCTACAGATTGAAAGAAGAGGCTAATGCTAAGTGGAGCGGACGCCTCCCAAGGACAAGAGCAAAGACTGACGACGTCTTCGACCTCATCTTAAGCGCAGACATATCAATCCAGCAATAATCTCCGTTTTTCACAAAGCTACCTCTGGAACTCCGGAGGCTTATCTACGCGTATGCCATGGGCGGGAAAGAGCTCCAGATTGAGCTTGCGACGACGACGACAATGATACTCCATTTGAAATGAGATGTGCTGAAGCACAAAAGCTTTTGGCTTTTCCGAAATCGTGCAAACTTGCGTGAGTAGGACATAACTATTGGCTGTCCCAATTTATTACTTCATGATACTGCGTCTGACTGAACCTGTCATAGATACATTGAAGCGACACAGTTTGTCTACGGCCACAACACAATTCGCGTTCCCAACGTCACGGCGTTCTTCTGTCTCCACCGCATTCTCCCCCCTCGTTGGTTTCATACTATTCGTTACATGGGATTGAGATGGGCATATATCCAGGCGCACGGGGTGTTCGAGTTTCTTGAGGCATATCCACCTTACAATGCCTCTTGTTGGTGGCTCATGTGGTCGGAGATCTCGAAAATGAAAGCCCTGGGAAGTGTGAGGGTTGATATAGTGCTCTCGTCGACATTTGTTCATGCTTACTATGAACATGTCCTCTTCACTCCATTAGAAACCGCCCGAGGATTGAAAGAATTTGAAGTATACGCTAATT
>JAESFQ010000720.1_pt1 | contig 12123 bp, 11 predicted proteins | sample 9269431 | NCBI WGS metagenome assembly JAESFQ01 (sample SAMN14502588, study PRJNA617103) | algae metagenome | isolation source: Plectolyngbya sp. WJT66-NPBG17 and co-occurring heterotrophs from well... | place: USA: Mojave Desert, Joshua Tree National Park, California | collected 2006-08-06
ATCGGTCGCGACATGCTCGACAGCACGAGAACGTGGTGGGCCGGACGAGAGATCAGCGGCGGGTCTGTGGAGCTAAAGGGGCGCGACGGTTTGTCTCTATGGCGTAGAAACTTTCACGTTAGCTGTGTTCATATATTGCATTTCGTCTCGAACTTACATAATAGCTGTATTAGAAGCTAGTACGGCTTCGATGCTGGGTGTGTTTGTTGTCGCGAGCTAAACGCTGGGGGACTTCTAACCTAGCCCTGCTCCCAATCCGAGCTAGTTTCTGGGTGTCCTGGCGCGCTTGGCAAAAGCGCTGTACAGCCACACAGCCACCAATCTAGTGTCAGCAGAGATAGATCACAGCTAAGCTGCTTTAAGCTAGGTGTGCGGGTCCTCCTTGTCTGGCACTTCTGGCAAGTGGGCTTAGAACTAGCACAGAAGCACGACAACCTCTCAAGCTCAAGCGCCGTGCTCGGGATAAGATAGTGATATAACAAGCAATAGGTTGACGGACTTTTAACAAGATGCATAAGCTTTCGACGCATCTACTGCCCGCCAAAGCGAGGCGGTCGCGTGACGTTTATGCTACATTGTCGTATTGCGCGGTAAGCAAGATCTATTCCCAAAAGACAACAGGAGAGAATAGACTACATAGCTCAAGGTTACTATTCCGAGAATATCTGTTCTTCTGGCCTGTCGTTGCGTTTGTTGTGCTGGGGACTGTCAGGGACGGACGTTAGATTCCTAAGCGCTTCTACCGTACGTGCTCCCAAATCCTGTCTTCTAACCCCCGTCTAAGCAAGCCTCCCGTGCGTGCGCCCAGATCCAGGAAGGTGCATCGCCCTTCTCCAGCTTCTACCGCCTAAGCGCTTCTACCGTACGTGACCCCAAATCCAGTCCTCCGACCTCCGTTCAAGCAGGCATCCCGTGCGTGCTCCCAGATTTACTCTTGAGAAGTTTTTGTGCCTCAGCTTGATCCCCATATTCACTTCATCATGATCGACAAAAGATTTTCTTTTCGAGGGACCGTCAGAGTCCCTTCCGATTGCCTCTGTACCACAGGATTAAGCTCTCCTCAGAATGAAGGGCTGAACGAAGATAGTACAACTTGGTCCAAACACGGTGTCGCCGCTGAAGGTCTCAAACAAAACGGCGATAGAAACATCATCTGTGTCCTTGTATGCGATGAGCAATTGCAGGCGGCGTTGAGCGAAGCGAATCTCAAGCCGGATGCACTCTTGAAACACTTAAGTAACGGACACTTCCTGGAACTTAAATATTTCGAGAAAGAATCCCTGCGCGTTCTGCAGGGTCGCGATTTAGTGCTTGCTGGGCGACATCTACTTCCAGTGGAGAAAAGATGGTGGAACGTTCGGTTGCATGCTGAAGGTATTAAGTCAAGTTTTGGCATATTCCATATCCAGATCATTTCTTACTCCAGGGCTGATTTCCACGAAATAGAGCATTATCCGAGCCCCAAAGACATACCTTCCGGCGAAGCTTTTAGAATGCTTCGTATGTGTCAATTACATCGACGACCAGATGAAGAGCAATGGTGGTGGAGAGGTATCAGTAACAGTATAACGAAAGACGTGAAGCAACTGCTCAATAAAGAAGTCATAATGAAGGAGGTAGACCGCTCCTTACTTGTTCCAGGTTTCTGGTTCCCCATCAAGTTGGGCGTTTTCAGGAGACTCAATGGGGTCAAATGCGACGAAGTAACCTCCCTCCCGGCGGGTAGAACATCCCATCGCGCAGAAACATCAAAATCTTTAAGTAACACCACTCTTCAACCCACCGTCCTATAAAGCTCAAACAAGGACGTTAATACACTTCAGTCATACCACGATCCGTTGCCCAGGTCGAATGGTAAAATTACAGCAGTCTTGCACACACTTACAGACATTCACTTTACACTGCCAGAAGCTGCAACAACGATGCACCCCTATTCTCTTATCGGACCCCACAATAATTGCCATTTCGGAGGCTCTAGAGTATAGCTCAGTGTGTCGAAATGTCACCTCCAAATTTCGAAGACATTCAGCGTCCGAGAACACCTACTCCGGACTTATCCACAGAGACGTGCAGGCCTCAGCATTTGAGCAAGGATTCTTCGCGCGCTAAGAAAGCGCGTACTATACACTAAGCGGCCTACATTATACACTCGCGCTATACCAGAACAGCTTGAGCTGTGGCATACGATTCTCGAAGCTTCTTTCGACGCGCGCTGCGCCTGCTGCCTATTCTTAGAAGTCGAAAGTCAGCAAGGCGAGAGTGAGGCTGCTGTTAGCCTCTTGCTCGAGCCTGTCCTCCTCCCACCACATCTGGCGAGACGGACCCAGCCAGCCGAGCTCTGGCGCGCTGTCCCATCAGGAAAATATAGTCACAATCTTGACAATTGTCATTGCAAGCGTCAAATCAGGCTTCTTCCGATTGTCTAAATAATTTCCAAAGCTCTTAGCTGCTCATATGTCGATGCTTACAGCTAGGTAATTGAAGCACGTTTAATATGTGAACGCAGCACCTCAACTGTGTCTCTGTCTCTTCTTGATGCCGCCCGCATCAGCGCCGTCCATCCGCTGCTGTCTTTCGCCTCAACGTCAGCCTTGCCAACGCTAAGCATCACCTCAACTATGTCTCTGTATCCGTCTCGTGCCGCCCACATCAGCGGCGTCCATCCGGTGCTGTCTTTTGCATTCGTATCGATCCTCCCAGCCTTGAGTAACAGTACAAGAACATCTCCGTTCCCATTTTCGGCAGCCCATTGAAAACGCGTCCAATAGTTCTTGTCCATCCTGCTGAGCTCAGACACACGACCATAGATCAGCTTAGAAGAGAGCTTGAAAATGGCCGCTTCATGTCCTGATACATACAGTACATGGTCCTGCCAATAGGTCTTTGCATAAGTGTAGAATCTGAATGCGTGCTCCGGCTTGGAGTTGAGCGAGCAGCGCGCTTCTGCAACAGCTTTGCTCATGTCAAATGCAGGTTGCCGTCTTGATCCAAGGAACTTTATGGCAAGATGACGAGCAGTGCTTGAAGAACCCATAGTGGCTTGTAAAATCTTAGACGGTGCAGATTGTGCCACCATCGGACGGATCTTGGTTCTCGATAACTCAGTTCCGAAGACACCATAGCCGAGGTAAGTGACAACAGTGTCTGCCAACGTCCTTTGCGCCTCTCCAAACGAAAAGCTCTTATGCCTTACGCCATCAAGTCCATTGAACATGTACTGTTTGACACTATGATGGACGACTCGGACAGTAAGCTCTTCCTCATCGACAGCAAGAAGGCATCCGCAGCAGGTTAGTGCTGAGTAGACATCATTCAGGGTCTTCGAAAGATCCCAAGTGGCATCTCCAGGGGTAACGCTCAGAGCTTCCCGCAACTCGTCTGTCGTCAAGGGCCGGTAAGCCGCAAGCACAAGTTGCAGCGTTTTTGCCTGGAGTGCTGGATCCGAGCTTCCCGACTTCTGTAAGATCCTAGCGAATGTCTCCGAGAGGTCTTTGGGTAGGTCTGCCAGTGCTTCTCGGATAGCGTGATCAGTCTTCATACTGCACAAAGACTGGATTTGAAGAGCTACCCAGAGGAACATTCCCTGCGAGCCTTTCGACAAAGCATCTTGAATGTCCAAGATCAGAGCTGGATCTCCGATTGTCAGACGTTCTTGGCGAAGGCAGCGCTCAAGGTCTGCTTCGATAAAAGCTTCAATATCTGGATTGTCGTCCGGTAATGAGACGACGCGAGTGGCCAGGAGTTGATTAGTAATCGACTGCAGGCCGTTGTTTGGCTCCTCTCGGAAAGAAGCACAGACCAGCACCTTTAGTTTCTCTTGGATCGTCCGGATTGCCTGCACCAACGTCTCTTTTTCCTCGTTGTCGCACTCATCCAGGCCATCAAGGACAAAGTATGCTTTTGCATTAGAAGGAAAGCCCTGAAAGAGTATCTCGAGCACTTTCTCGGTTCGCCTGTAGTGCGAGTGTCTTCGCAACTCTTAGCAGGTACGCCAAGATCTGCGACAGTACGTAAAAGCTGTTGTGCCAATGAACCGATGATTGTCCGTGCCTGCAGACTTTCTGGAGCGTCGTGTTTGCAGAAGAAGTATGCCACCAGGGGTCTCTCTTTCTTGGAGAAGAGGCTAAGGTCGTCCACAATGTTGGCTAGCAGCACGGACTTACCCGAGCCTAGCTTGCCTGTATACAACAGCGTGCAAGGATGTGAGCCATCTCTCCACTCTCGGTACTCTGCTTGTTGCCTATGAAACGATGTGTTGCCGGCCTTTCTGATTTGCTTCCATGCTATCTCATGATCGTGTGTGGAGCAGAAGTCGAGCACTCGCATGCTAATTGCATATCTTTGCTGATATGAGGCAGACTTGAACATTTCCCTGGTCAGAGCCCTAACCCAAGAGCTCTCTTGAGCTTCGCTCACGTCCATCTGCTCTTTGATTGACTTCGCCCACTTGTCAAGGTCCACCTGGAAGGTCTTCAAGTGCGAATCGCTCAGCGAGGACGTGAATTGCTGCACAGTTGACTTCTGTCCGAACTTGAACACGTAATGACACAGGCCGAGCATCACGATAAAGTACTCCGTGAGGTGTGATTGTAGCTTCGTAGACCGAGGGTATAGTAGGGCGATCGCTTGGTAGCGTGGGGCAGAGCGGCCGACGTCCATGAATAGCGAGGATAGCTTGTCAATGTAGGTCGAAAGGTTCACGATCGACTGCGGTGTTTCAGTGACTGACTACGGCGATGATGCAAGAACAAGACACTGACCAACAACGACATGCGCACCAAGGACCACACGCCACACGCTACCAGGTTCTGCGATCCTCCGACCACAACGTCTCCAAGAGCAGCGAACTGCTGCACTCCGTGAAGGAAGTTGGTGAAGCGAGGCCCGAAACATGCACTACTAAACTTCCTTGATGTGTGATGATCAACCTCGGCCGTCAGCTGCATGACATCGCGTGGGCTAGGTGTTGTTGAGAGCGACTGCGACCTCAGCGTTCGGAATGTTGACTTCTGCTCGTTCGAGAGGCCGGCTTCGAACTCGGAGACAGCCTGAGCGAGGCGGATCTCAGGCTTTAGCGATGAAGCTTTCGCTAGAGCGCCGGACATGACTGCTGCTATGGAGCTGCAGAACGGCAAGCTGTAGCGCAGTCTGACATGAGGGCATTACTCTCCGTCTTCTGTCAGGGGACGGCGGCCAAGGTGTACTTGATGCCGCTTTGCGGGCACAAGGGTTGTCGGGGACTCGGATTAGAACAGCGCCCGAGGAGATAACTGAGGTTTCTAGGAGTTCAGACCATGATAGATACGATAAGTGATGTGCGACAAGTGAGAAAAAAACGCCAACGATCAGGCTGAAGGACACTGGAGGTGCTGCGCACCAAGCTGAGCGTGGCGGCGCATCTCAGCCGCAACCCCGCTTGTGCGATGCGGCCACGTCGTCTTGTTTGGAACAGACTTCTTCTCTAATTTCCACCGCTAAAGACATCGTTCGCCGTTGCAGTGTGGTACGAGCGTTATGTACTTGAACTTGGTGGTTGTGGCGCGATGCAAAATATTGGATAGTCGACGAAAGGCCCGCTCGACACGTGGCCCGTGCTTGGTGACACCCTCCGCAAGCGGGTAACCTCCCGTCCCTGAGCTCACATCGCACGCACGCACGCACGCACATTACCTCGCGTGGCCATGGCCAAGGCAGTATTATTTCTCTAATTCCACGAGTTTCACGTGTTCTGCTGTCGAGTTTTCGCAAATGGCTTCCTAAGGGACTACACTCGCTTGTTGGACCCGCCTACGCCCAACGCACCGTCATTGCCCATGTTGTTCCACGAACGCGACACGCACAAAAACAACATCGACCGGACGCGGTGCGAATACTAGTCAATCCGGGCCCTCACGCATGAAGCCGGCATCGTGACTGCGCCGAGTATGGATCGGCAGCGAAAGTAAGGCACGAAGCGTTGCGCTGAAGCTTCAGACATGAATTTCTACTGTGTAGAAGCAAAGCTATGAGTACTATCCTAGTACATCCGGGCCACTGGGGCTCTCCACGGCGCTGGCATTTCGTTTACCCGTACTGTTTTAGCCGTACGCACCACATCGGCCTCCAGCGCAGTACCCTTGCACTTACGACCACGCTGCTCCTTTCTTGCGGCAGCTTCGTCTCTTGCAGCTCGCTTTGCTTTCGCCTCTTCAAGGTCCTCAAAACTCATCACTTTCGCTTTTCCTAGCACGATGGACCTGGTCGACCTACGAGCCTTAGCTTCGTTGTTTATCTTGAAAAGAAATCGGTTTCAATCCTTCAGGAGGGCTCGCTCAGCGAACGAGATCTGAGCAGCATTTGCGAGTTTCTGTATGCGAGTCCTTGTCTCGTCAGGCACGTTAGTGTCTTGCTTAATCATGTTGTGCAACGATGTAAGCGCTTCCGCTGTCACCAGCGTCACCGGCGTGATGGGTGTTTGAAGCATTACATCAGGCGTACTAGTCCTGGCAATGGTAGCTCCTGGAATGATAACTTCAGCTGGAGGCCTCGGGACGTCTTTCAGCACTCTTTCCGGATTGAAAGGGTACAGACCAGTCGCAGACCACCCAGCTCTGATGTTTCTTTGGGTCAATGCCCTTTCTCGGGCAGGACTGTACAGATAGGTAAAATGCTCTTTGCCAACTACGTCTACGCCTGCTCGATTCAGTCGTTCAACCTGGTCACGGTAAGTTGGATCTCACGATCACCGTTTCATATATGTAACATGTCACGTGTCTACAAGTACTTATACTCGTAGAGTAGCTGGCTTTGTTCAATCAAGCCTGTTGACTTCAACTCGGTATGCCGTTTTCAAAGGTGCAAAAGGCCCGACATCGCAGGGCTGTAACTTATGAGAGGTGTGAGAGGACAGACGACACAGGATAATGTGGTTAGTGAGACAGAACTCCAGGATCTCGAGCGTTTCGTGGCTTCCGAAGCCATCACATACAAGCACTCGTGGCTTTCCATTAGCTCGTGCTTTGGTTTGAGGTTCGAACACACGCGTAAGCCACTCCAGACTGATCTTGGAGTCGTTGTAGCCGTTCTCAGAGTGCGCATAGTGCCACCCAGGGGTCTTGTGAGTGGTCCAATTGCTGCGATGGGTTGACGCGGGCCAGATAATCAGTGGCAGCAACGCCCTGCCATCGGCACTCACGCATTCAACCGCGGTGACCATCGTCCGCTTCACACCCGCACCTCTATAGTTCCGCCGGTCATCCTTACCTACCAGGACCTTGACTGAGCCAAGCATGCTTAGCATGACACCAGTCTCATCCATGTTATAGACGTTTTCCGGAAGGACATTTGGATCCTCCAGTACCTGTCCGATCACATCAAACCACTCGACGATCTTGTCATACACATTGTTCTCGTGACGTTTCCAGTCTACCGATTTGACTTTTCTCGCTTGTAGCTCTGGGTGCTGCTCCGCGAAGGCTTTCGGCCAGTTCTTGCCCGGGGGCTTGATCGGTTGCGTCTTCGTAGACCGCTGACGAGCTATACTAAAAGCTAAGAAGTGAATGAACTTGATTCGCACTGGGTGGCCAAGGTTGGACATTAGTAGCAAGAAACGTATTAGAGCTTTCTCCTCTTCTCGATTGAGGTACTGCTGGCTCTGAGCCTGCTCCTCCCGTGAGCGTCGTCCGTTACGTCGATGGACAAGGGTAGAAATTGGGACATTGCCGTGTTCTGATCGAGCAGCATACGTATCAGGCACGCCTGTAGGCAGAGCCTGCGCCAGCGCTCGGCTGGCTGGGTCCATATTGGCGATTGCGGTGGGAGGAGGGTGGGCTCGAGCAAGAGGTCAACAACGGACTCACCCTCCTCTGCACGCTCGACTTCTAAGAATAGCCAGAAGGTGCAGCGCGCGTAGAGAGAAGCTTCGAGAAGCATGCGCCACAACTCGAGCGATTCCAGCATAGCGTAGGTGTACAATGTAGGCCGCTAAGTGTACAGAACGTGCTTTCTCAGCGCGCGAACTTTGCTTGGTTAAATGGGGGAGCCTGCGTGTCTCCGCGGATAAATTCGGAGTAGGCCTTGTAAGTCGCTGCACAACTTCGCAACTTAGGAGTAGCTTTTAGACACACTGTTGCATGTCCTGAAGCCTCCGAGATGGAGAGTATCGTCGTGTCAGACGGGAAGACAGGGGTGGATCGTGGTCGTAGTGCGCGGCGCTGCACACAGATTCCCTGTAATTTCAACCAAGACTGCTGTAATTTTGCTATTTGATGTTGTAAGCCTAGGACCACATCACATGACTGCTCAGCAGGCATGACTAATGCGTCCGACTACTTAAGAGCTCAGATCACACACTTGTACATACACAGAAGAATACACTCATACATGAGACCTTATACTACTACCACCCTATGCTTACAGATGTTCAAGGTTAGTTTTACTACCTAATAAGTACATTAATAGATTAGTTTGAACTTGATAAGATGGTGGGCTGCTGAGTGGTGTTGCTGGAAGATTTTCGTGGTTCTGGGTGGCGGGATGTTCTATCCGTAGGGAGGGAGGTTAAGTCCAGCTCTTCAGCCAGCGAGACATCTGCTAATTCAGGAAGGAACTTGCTCACTACTTCAAACACATAAACGAGACATGGGATCCGGTTCTTCGTTGCCTCGGCAAAGATGTCTGGGTTATAGACGATGCCACCATCGAGTTTCTTGAGCTCAGAGCGCCGAAGGCATCTACTGTGGACCGGAATGAGATAACAGCGGGCATGGAAAGCGGATGGTTATTCCCTTACATTGGACACCAACGGACGAGGTCTCAGCTGTTGACGTGTTTGTTAAGCATACCATCGCTGATACCTACCGTGCAGACATTCTTCAACAACCTCACCTACGTAGAACCTTGTGCAATGGTCTTGAAAGGCATTTTGGATCCACGCCCGAAATGTTCAGTCAAGAACTCCTTTGCTGCCGCTTTCAAATGCCCCCTGGAGCTCTACGTAGAAGAGACTGATGGAAAGTTCAGCCGGCATAGACCGCTGGAAGCTAGTGAAGCCTTCAACTGCTCCTATCTGCAACTCTGGCTATTCGCAATGAGAAACTTCCCTGAGATGACAAGGATCACTGTAAAGAAGGAAGTTACGGAGCCTCGACGATATGCCAATGAACCGAATGCATGGCTCTGGCACGATTTTGCGGCGCTTGCCGCCAGACTTGGCTTCAGTACTAGTAGAATCAGCGAGATTCTATCAACCAACCCAAGCATGATACATGCAAGGAGAATGCTGCTTGATGCTCGTCCGTCAGATCAATATTGCTTTGATGATCGCGAGTTGGAGCGCTATACAGGTCAAATATCGGAGATGATAAAGTCGGCGAAAAAGTTACCGGTGCCTTCTTCCGAGAGTCAGATTCTTCCATCTCAATCGTGCACGGAGGCTCGCAACCGTAGATGTGGTCGACCACATGAGTTTTCACACGCTGCAGACAAGGCTCTCTTGTTCCTGCCAACCATGCAGAGCTCTCTGGGAGACATCGGACCTGTGAACTCCTTTTCGTTAAGAAAGACTTCGTTATATCATTCTTCGGCAGGGATTGGAACAGCACGTGGTGTCCACTTCTTCAGAAAGATGAGAGCGTACCTCGTGTTGACTCGGCGGATGCTTTAGAACCTGAGACAGTGCATAAAGAGAAGGCCGGTCAGAAAATATGTTTGCAACACAAGGTACTGCAACACCTCCACCATCAATCGCAGGTTGCTAATTGTCCCCACATAGTGTCTATATGAAGGCAGAGATCCAAGGAAACTGAGATGGAAATATATCAGGGAGAAAAGATCGTTGACAAAATTGCGCAGCTCTTTCATCCGGAAGACGAGAAAGGGTGCGAGGAAGAGAAAGATCCGCTCGACTTAAACATATGCGGAAAACCTGTGCAAACAACATCAATGATCTGAAAATACATCACTCTCATCGAGCGCCCATGGTTCTTTCATAGCCAAATTCAACCTTTCCTCTCTGGTTCTCTCCATCCACTTACCCACTATAGCAATAGCTTGGCGGGGTGATTGCTTGTTCGCCAACAAAAGCGACATGATCTCATCAGGACTGAACTCGAGCTTTGGTACCTTCACCACAAACTCTTGCGCCAGCTGGAGTACTCTTTTCTCCAGCCTGGCAAATGTCATATTCTGAAACGTTGTTGCTGATGATGGATCATGACTGGGGATCGTAGACGAATGAGCGCCTTCAGCTGTGACTGTTGCCTGGGGTCCAGTCCATGTCATCTCCATCATCTCTCTCCATGTCAGCGCTGATCCTAAAATATTCTTCCCGCAGCCCTCTTGATGCCTTCCCGAGCTTGCTCATTGCTATCGTGAAGTGCTCCATTTGCTTGACGTGTTCTTTGTTCTCAAGTTGCGGAAGAGATACAGTGTAAGCAAGGGTCCATGATTTTTGCAATTTGCGCACATCAGAAGCGCAGGCCCTCCCCAATGAGAACTTATCTGCAGCGCTGCAAATCTTCTTGTCAAAGCTGGCCATGAAAGGGCCTGTGTAGTCTTTCGTGTCTTCGCGTAAGGAGATCCATTCATTTTGCAGGACTAGCCACAGATTGTCAATATTTTCTAGCCTGCTGTCGACGGGGCCCTTCCATTGAACAAGGCCTGGGCGCGAGGGTAATGAGCGTGTGCGTCTTGACCTGCGTCTATGACTACTGTTGGGCCGTCGATCGTTAGATATCGGCTGTTCGTGCTTTTCTGTAGGAGCCCGATCGTTGTCCAGAATGGCGAGCTCCATTAGATCTCGATGATCATCCGGGTCTTGCTGGGCTGTCTCCCCAAGGTCGTTGTCTGGTAGGTCCTCGACTATGATTGCAGTTTTTTGGCTATCACCGGGGCGATCAGTTCCTGAAGATCCTGGCGAATGGCTGCGTACTTTTTCCGAGTCAGGCATTGTTGCCTTAGATGAGCCAGGATCAGTTGCACTTAGCACGCTCTTGGTAAATGATGTGCTCTTAGGGAGCCTTGGAGGCGTTTCTTGTATACCCGTTGAGTTGTCTGCGAACGCTTCGTCAGAAGGCTTAGGGATCTTGGCTGCGGCGGCATTTCTTTCAAGTTCTTCGTAGTCGATAGTCCTTGAGCTTGTTCCGCTTCTACTGACATGAGGTTGCTTAGGTGAAGTCGAACGGGAAACGGTGTTTGAGTGGTCTTGGACGGTCTGGGGAGCTCGCGCAATCCGTCTCGAGCCAGCCTTATGTTTCGGCGTGGAGTTTTCGCTTTCTCTCGATGGCTCGTCATAGATCCGGCTTTTTTCTTCCACGGTAGAGTCCATAGAGTCGTCAATCTCCACAGGAAGTGGTGTGGGCTTGACGGCTGCATCATGAATAGATATGGGTAGCACTGGTGTGGCTTCCATAGGTTCGAGCTCGATGTTTAGCGATGTGGTTGGCACAATAGGGACAGTCTCTTTAGGCTCCACAAGAGATGTCGTAGAAGGAGGAGGCTGTGGAACTTCCTGGAAGCTGACCGAGGTCTCTGAAATCGCTAGCAATGGCGCTGGCTTGTACCGAGGTAATGTCTCAATAGAGTAGATCCTCGACATAGCTAGCGAGGAACGTGACTGAGCTTGAGGGGAGGCTGGAGAGAGGATCAACTCCTTCTGGTTTGCTGGCCAAGTATCATCCGCAGGATCCGGGCGTCGAGCCGCCATGTCGGGTTCTACTTTGGCCGACATGCCTGTCCTCGACAGTGGCGTAGACAGTTCGTGTAATGGGTTTCCAAGAATCCCAGGCCGAGCGTTATCTGACGAAAGATCCTCTAGGAGTTCATCCAATGAGTAGTTCGCAGCCTTATTAGATATTAGTAGTGACAGGGTAAGATCATCAGTTCGCGTACCTCTGTGTAGCCCGAGCCACCGCTCTCTTCGACTTTCCAAATATCGTCAGCGATACTACGAAGCTCTTCTGGAGTTAATTCTTGCAGGAAATCGAACCCGTCCATGGTAAGCGTAGGTTCTCGGGGTAATGATGAATTGCAGGCTGGACGAACAGTCACCTTTTATACTATGGCATCGTGCGGAAAGTTGTTGAAAAGCCCACGGAGAGTATCTAAAACTAGCGCCAGCGGTTGTTGCATGAATACTGAAAGCAT
>JAESFQ010000721.1_pt1 | contig 12109 bp, 8 predicted proteins | sample 9269431 | NCBI WGS metagenome assembly JAESFQ01 (sample SAMN14502588, study PRJNA617103) | algae metagenome | isolation source: Plectolyngbya sp. WJT66-NPBG17 and co-occurring heterotrophs from well... | place: USA: Mojave Desert, Joshua Tree National Park, California | collected 2006-08-06
TTTGATCGGGCTACTAGCCGATCGCCTCGCCATCTCCATACTCTTATCCGTACCACTACCCCGAGTATCTGAGCTGTTGGTAAAGCTCAACTCCAGTGTCGACATACTCGACCGTATCGAATCACCTTCTGCAAGCCCCAAACTCCTAATAAAATTACCATACTCATATCCTTCGTCCCCCTCACTGCCGTCACTATCACCATCAGCCACATTGTCAACGAAATACTGACTGTCATCCACAACCTTGACAGCCCATGCTAGTCTAATCGCTCTCCCTTCAACCGCCACATCCCTGCTCTTCCGGCGGTTCCTATTCATCCTGAGTAAATCGCGCTGAGCTTCTAAAATCGTGGTCAACCCACCCGTCGTCTCATCAAACTGCAACCACACGTCTACATCCTCCAGTTTCTCACGGCTGGAGATGCCATACTGCCTCGCACCTGCCGCTTCCTCGTCGGCGTAGGCTTCGATCTTCTGTGGCAGCAGAACATCAACGTAGCTTGAGAGGGGCAGAGGAAGTTGGTAGGACGCTAGAGTGAGTTGAGCGGCGAGGAGCGTGTCGCGGGGGCGTACCATGGACGGGTGGATAACGTCGAATTCGCTATCGAGGGAGCGGCGGAGGGAGTAGCGACTTGCGCAGAGTTGAAGGGCCATCTTGTTGACATCGTGTTTGATTTCTTCGTAGGTAACTTTGGCTTCGGGGTCGGTGGGACTATCGGGAACCCAAGGTTCGGGCAGAGTGGCGGTAGTGGGTGTCTTTGCAATGGGGATCGCAGTTACGGGTGTTTTGGGTGTCGTGAGAGAGGCCCAGAAGCCGCCTTCCGCGAAAGCATTATTCACGGAATCAGTCGTGGTGGATAGCGGTGTCGCGCGGCCTGGGAATACGATATCCCATCGTGGTCGCGGTAGGGTGGGTGAGGAGGTCTCGATGCGTGGGAGATGCGCGGGACGGAGTGGATGTGCGCCGGTCGGCGCGGTCAGCGAGGAAGAGCTGTAAAGTAGGAGATGACGGCCTTCAGGTGTGACGATCGAGGGTATGGGGCTGGGCGGAGGATACCACCCGAGAACTATCATGCAATGCTCTTGCTTAACCCTCCATATCCGCTTCAGCACCTGCCGCCACTTTGCCTCAGTGAAGCGCTCTTTGTCCCAATGCGTAACCTCTTCCCAGAACTTGGCGTGTTGCTGCTTGGTCAGGCCTTTCAGTCCTGCGGCTTCATGTTGGGAGATTGGCCTGCCCGTAGCAGGCGAGATGGCGCTGTCCTCGTTTGTAAGGACTCGATCTGGCATCTTGGGCCCTAGCGGCGGTGTAGGCGATGTGCTTGGTGGAGCTTGAGATCTCGCGATAAGATTTGGAGTCATGAAGTTCCCAGGCTATGCGGATTCGTGGACAGTACAAGAGTGTTTAATACGAGTTGTGTCCGCAACAGTGTAGGTAGGTAGCTTGTTCGGCAGTAGTTGAGATCTGACAGGAAGATCAAGTCGCCAACTCATCGGTCGCGCTGTGAAGAGTCAAAGTAGTATCGTTGAACGAGGTGACAAGCTGTCTCGGGTCGAGGTTGAGCTGCAGTTGTTATTCGAGCGTGGTGCAACAATCACGCGCTACGACCACGAGCAAACGCGCAACCTGTGGTGAATCATCGTCGGTGAAGAGCAAAGCTGACGGCATGACGCGGGAACTAGAGTCGGTGAAGAGAGACATGTGGGAACGTGAGACAGTGAAAGTAAGACGGATGTATAAATATTAAATGACCCGGAAAGTTTTGTCTAGGTGGTATCCAACTCCGCTAATGCGAATGCGACGTCTAGTCTAAGAAGGTAAAAAGATTTGTATGTACAACATTGAGAGCGCGATCGGCCTCGCGCTCTTCAATGACACAAGAGATGTTGATCTCGCTCGCACCTGGCTTGGATTAGTATATAGTTGAGATTGGTGCAGAAAGCTTGACATACCCTGCGAGATCATCTCGATGTTGATGTTGTTCTGGCCCAACACGCTGAAGAATCTACCAGAGATACCAATCATGTTCTTCAACTGCTTACCCACCAAGCTCACAATAGCCATGTCCGGCACGATATCAATAGTACCGAGCAGGCTGAGATCGTTGACGGCGCCCTGGAGATCTTTACTTTGGATCTTGTACTCATCCTCGCCTCCACCACTAAGGAGAGCGGATTCAGAATGTAGAGCCATGGATACGTGGACTTCGGAGGAAGAGATGAGGTCCACTGATAGGTGCCATCGATCGAGGATGCTGAAAATGTTCATCAAGAAACCATGAGCACGCGTGCGCTTGTTGCTGTGCACGTTGAGCACGACAATGTTGTGCTTAATGGTGACAGCAGTGGGGCGCTTGGGGCCTTCCAGCTGGGTGAGCAGGCTCGAGGAACGAGTGCGGAATAGCTTCCCATCTGCCAGAGGCGCACGGCCGTCAATGTCCTTTAGGTTGTCTGGGAAGATGACCGTACCGGCATTGCGCGGGTTCATGACGTTCTTGATGCGGATAGGGATGCGGGCGCGAATGACCTGCTCCATGGTGAAGGGATGAATGACTTCGGATCCGTAAAAGGTCAATTCGGCAGCCTCGGATGGCGTAACAGTAGGGAGCAGGGCGGCGGTGGGAACCTTGCGCGGGTCTGCCGTGAAGATACCATCCACCTCTTTCCAGACCTGAAGTTCCTTGGCCTGAGTACCGACCGCTACCAGGGCAGCGCAGAGATCGGTGTAGCCACGTCCTATGGAGTTCAGCAGTCCACCAGGCACATTGCCAAAGTAGCCTGTGATGACAGGTACCTTGTCACCACATGCTGCCACCTCTTTGCCCAAATCCTCGGCCAGATCCCTGTAGAACTTGTCGTTCAGCCCGCCCTTGACGGGCGCATGAAGTTTGACGACATCGCTGAGGTCGACGAATTGCGCAGGTGTGCCGCGATCGTTCAAAAGCGCGGCCATGTAACGACAGCTGAGCTTCTCGCCCTTGCTGATGATCTTATCCTCGGCGCGGTTCGTGACTTCCTCCAAGTGTTGCGCCGACTCCAAGATCTTGACCAGGCTCTCGCACTCGGCATTGACTTCCTCTGTGTAGGAAGCCAGGATGTCAGCGCTCTTCAAGATATCCTTGCCGGCCTGGATGTGGTCGGTACGGATGGCCTCGACAATCTCGTCATAGCCGCGGTGGTTAGGATGTTCGGCAGCGCGAGCGGCGCGAAGAAGGCGGTTCGTGGTTCCTTCGAGCTTCGTGTTGCTGCTGCGTGCGGAGCAGACTACAGCCGCGCGGTTCGTCGCAAGGCCAGCTCTGTGTACGGTCAGCACCTTGTCTCTCTTGTAAGATCAGATGTGTAGTACTTGACGATGCCCGCTATATTCTCCGCGAACTTGCCAACACTTGTGCCCCCGAACTTGAGGACGACCCAGCCTCCGGGTAGATGCTTCTCTTCCGTGTGAGCTATCCGCTCCGACTCGTGTGTGTTTCCATTTGTGTAAGCAGACATGGTGGCGAGCGTTTTGATGGTTTTTCCAATGCAATTGGCAATGGACGATTTCGTAGAATTTGGTATTTAGGATACGGATGGGTAAGACGTGTTGTCTCTAGCAGATGACGTGTGTCGTGTGTGAAGTCTGGAGTTGTGGAGAGTGAGGGAATTCTTAATATCTTTTAGTGGGGCCTGAGTCAGAGTGACAATGTTCAGCCCGCAATCGGCGCCAGGTGCTGCTGACGCCAGCGAACCACGACTCCACAGACGACGAACATGCACCGCCCGCAAAAACAATTCTCAGCGGAACGGGGCGATGCATGCGCATATCCCCTCGGTAGCCAATGGTGCTTCTTGTATTCGCCTACTGCGCCTTCGTCTGCACCTTTCGCAGTGCACACATCAGCACCACGTCTTCTGGCGCCTTTTACGCTTGACGACACATTCTTTGTTATCGCATCTTAGTGTCTTATTGGAATTACCGTCTCGTCCGTGTTCGACTATGTGCCGGTAGTCGCAAATTCGGTCTATCGGCTATCCGTCCTTTGCCTGACATCTCTATCTTGTGCACCAGCTGTACACGCCCCAGTAACCATCATATTATCTAGCCATCTCTAGTTGCCAGCGAGTTGACCGGGAAATGACCCTAAGTACATATCGTGAGCAGGCGATTGGGATCCGGGCGCTCGTTAACGGGAGGCTGCATCCGTCAACCCGCAGCCTGGCATATCTGGCATCGTATCAAATTTCGACCCGAACTCAATAACAAGCAACCGACTGAGCGAACGCCAGATGACATACCGTAGTCGACAAGTCAGTATTTGCCCCTAGAGGCTTTTGAGGGGAATAGTGTTGTCGTGTCGCGATGCCAGCTTCCAATTCCCGCGGTTAGCAGGATTTCAAATCCTAGGAGTAGCATATCATGGTATGACGGTGTGGTGGGTAATACCTCCCCAAACAAGATCCGAAGTCCTTTACTCTCAGTTCACGACAATATCAAAGAGCAGAAGCTAGAACATATCGGGATCAATCACCAAGCCCTAGTATCGTCGTCTGGACGTGACACTAACACACACAGGTAGCAGACGACAAAGCGACTCATCCTTGCAGGCTGTACCTGGAACCTACCCTGAAGGTGTTGCTAGCGTTTTTTTTTTTTTGCTTTTAGAGACTTCGGCTAATAACAGCATGTCGTTCAGGAAAGGTTCTTGTTGTGCGTACAACGCATTAAACTCCGCGTGTTCGTACCCAGCGATCGCAACATGTAAGCAGCAGTCAACCTTGGCTGTGCCTCTTGACTCGACAACATGCCAATATCGGTAGCTTTTCGGTCAGACCAAGGAGACGGCCCGAGCCAACTTCGATATCTTCGTACCCTGGTGATTTGGACCCTTGCGGCCAAGGAGCATCCGATCTTAATAACGTCATGGTCTGTCCTGCGGTCCAACGCAGCGAGATGTTACGAGCTCCATCTGAGTACGTCTCACGTGCTACTCATCGATACATGTACATTATATGATTACCTGCCGTCACTTCTGCCAGGGTCAAACGAAGCTCAATGCGAGGCTGCGGGACCAAGATGCGGCACAGCCCCAAGCAAAGTCCGACAACCAATGGATCAACACTTCCCACAGGTCACAGAGAACTCTGCCTCATGCGCATATACGGCGCAGTCACCTCTACAAATGAAATGTCATAGATCACATCACTATGCAGGAGATGCTAACGCACTCTGTTCCAGACAACATCTGCGGCGGTCGCGGAGCCTGGCCGCCACCGACGCCTTCTCATTGAAATACTCGGGCCTTGCAGATACTACAGCTCTCTGGGATAACATGCCGATTGCATCAGGCACTATCGACTTGATCATCCGTTACTTCCTCTGCCAGCGGTCATTATGGCGGGTCTTGAAGATGCTGGTCTCACAATTTACACAGTGCAATCAGGAGGTTTCTTTCCAACGAGAGATGCGGAGCACCCATTCTCACCGCTTCCAACTTCTTTCACGTTTGCGTCTACATGTACCGACCAGTGGACGATTATGAACACGATTTACCCCGACGTCCTTACGAATCCCGTTCCTACATCTTGTCTACCTGGTGGCGAACCCATCCATAGTCCAGGCACATGTATTATTAGCTACCATATGGTTGAATTGGTCGAGTTTCGAACACCAGGTTGGACGTTAGGGGGCCGACGAGCATGGGGTGCTGTTTGTTGTAGAGAGTATGTCCACGTTCAGCTATCATGAGGTTACCTTTCACAGGAGACCATAACCGGAATAGAATCACTCTAGCTGACTACAACGATAGTGGTATGAGTGGGGGACGCCTTGAAGGAAACTTTTGCATTTCCACCTTCACCACACCCGTCACTGCGACAAATTCTGAGAAGTTCTCCTCCACCCTCGGCCAGCCCGTCACAGACAATAGGACCATACTAAGTAGCGGAACCATGATAATGACTCCAATGATCGTCTACTGGCAAGAGTCTGACCTTTCGAAATTCGATCCCGCATATGCAGCAACGCTAGCCGAGAAATTCGACATCGACTTCACAACGACAGCCACAGCAGACGTTACACCCGAAACAGCATCACCGCCAAATCGAAGTCAACTCACATCAGCCACAATGTCAGAGGGACCAGATCCTGGTGCCGATCAGAGTATCTCCAATACGGGTCTTGGTAGCGGTGCAAAGGCAGGGATAGGTGTGGGGATAACTGTGGGAGTGATGTTGTTATGTGTCGCTGGATTTCTTCTATACAGGAGGCGACTCCGGAAGATTTCGAAGCTTGACAGAAATTCTGCCATACAGAATGAGCAGCCGGAGTTCGTCCAGACGCAGGCGGCCTAGCCCGTAGTGCTGAACGGTCGCGTCGTTCTCACAGCCAGCCAATCAGAAACGTAATCGAAAACAGGTCGAGTTTGGTGGAAACTCGAGAAAGAAGAACGAAGAAGAACTGACAATAATGCGCGCGGGTATAATACGAAAGAGAAAGAGTTTGGCATTCTCAGCTCGACCCTTGCGCAATACATCGGTATGGCTTCGCCATTTCGCTTGAGATCAAATTATGTTTTACCTACAGAAGTTTGCAGACGTTTTGGTGGCACAGCGCATCTTGTCCCATGCGGGATTCAACCATTTTTGTATCTAATTACAACGTACCATGCTCTAATACACTGCTGGTAGTAATGCACCATCTGAACATGGCTTGTTCACGAGTTTGCGAGACATGGTTCACGCCTAACAACATACATGACATCGAAGGAACGTCAGCTAACCGACAGCGTCATCACCATCTATAAACATACCTGCAGTCATATGACACCCTTGATGGCGTCAGATAGAGTGGCATGCAGTTCCCGCAGCTGTTTAGCGCGCTGATCTCCCGCCGCAGCACGCTCAATTCCCTATTGGCCACCAAAAGACTACAAACCCAATGTCTCGCTTCGCGACAGAGCGAACAGTAACACGCATCGAGTATCTGCGAGCTGGTCGTCGCTGTGCTCAAGTGCTTACCTTTCTCACTATTCTGTGAGATCGTCTACGTCATCACACGCCTAAACTAGTCCGCATCAAGCGCACTACGAAACACCTTCTGAAGCGCGGAACGACATGGCCCAGAAGCCACGATAGCTTCAAGTAACTTGTGTTGAAGCTACTTATTCTCAACATCAATAAACATCACCTCTCATAGAAAGGTCGCTTGATAGCTTGTACTCGCCCAGCATGAACTACATCTCAAGTACACCACACCCCCAGCACCACCAGTCCCAGCACCCCAACTAACCCCCCAGGCCTCGCAAACTCCGACTCCATAATCAACCCCCTCATCGACAACGGATACCTCCCCCACCCCGTAATCCGGCTCGGCATCCGCCGTCAACTAGCCGACCGCCTCTCCTCCATCGCCAACACATCGCTCCAGGCGAGCTATGAGTCGAAAATGAAGTATGTAGAGTTGCTGAGAGAGAGACCTATTGCTATTGAGACGAAAGCGGCGAATGAACAGCATTATGAGGTGGGGACTAGTGTGTTGAAGGGTATGTTGGGCCCGCGGATGAAGTATTCGGCGTGTTTGTATGAGAAGGGTGGGGAGACGTTGGGGGAGGCGGAGATTAGGATGCTGGAGTTATATGTTAAGAGGGCGGAGCTGAAGGATGGGATGAAGGTATTGGATTTAGGGTGAGTTTTTCTCTTTCCCTTTCTTTCCTTTCAGTTCCGTTTTTGATGTCTTTGCATGCATGAATGTTGGCATGTCACCCACATCACGTGCCGTATATACTAACACCTCTTCAAGTTGCGGCTGGGGCTCCCTTTCCCTCTACCTCGCCGAAATCTTTCCGAACAGCAGCATAACCGGCTTCTCCAATTCGCGCACGCAAAAACAGCACATAGATTCCGTTGCTGCTTCCAAATGCTTCAAGAACCTGCGCGTCGTAACCGGCGACGTGGTGGACCACGAATTTGAGCCTGAGGAATACGACCGCGTTCTTTCCATCGAGCTGTTCGAACACATGAAGAACTACTCTTTACTCCTCTCCAAAGTGTCGCGGGCGTTGAAGCCGGGGGGTAAGTTGTTTGTGCACATCTTCGCGCACAAGGACACGCCGTATGATTTCGAAGGCGGATGGATGACGGAGCATTTCTTCACAGGTGGCACCATGCCGAGCGCAGACCTATTGCTTTTCTTCCAAGACGATCTCAGGCTGAAGAGGCAGTGGTGGGTCAGTGGTATGCACTACAGTAAGACGTGTGAGGACTGGTTGACGACCATGTTGAGCAATAAGGAGAGTATTTGGAAGGGGCTTGTGGAGACGTATGGTGTAGAAGGCGCGTTGACGTGGTGGAATAGGTGGCAGGTCTTCTATCTGGCTTGTTCGGAGCTGTTCAGGTGGGACGGAGGGGATACGTGGGGGGTCAGTCATTATTTGTTTGAGAAGCCGGAGTAGGTGGACGGGCATGAGAATTGGAGAAGGTGTTCTTGGAAAGATTGATAGTGCATAGTAAATGCTGCCTGGGTAATATATAATCTCACTCTCATCGTGCCCCCTGATGAATCGGAGCATCGTGTCCTCAATCATGTGCATGTACTTTAGTGTAGTTTGAAAACATGCGAGCATTATGAGGGACCCCATTTAATGCTCTCGTCTAATTCACTAGGCGAAGTCGGGACTGAAGACGGGTATGCTGTAGTTCATGGATTCCTGGTTTCTAACTTCTGATTCTTGGCGCTGTTTACGCGGAATATCACAGCTCCCGAATTGAGGTTCGCCTCCTACGTCTACTAGTATATACACTCGCTCCTGTTATTGTCTGTTCCCAATCGGATCTGTGATGCCCCACGCTCCGGCTTCTGTCTATCCAGAGCTCAGTGATCCCATGGGTGCCTCCAGCCCATGAGAGCTGGGCCGTCCTTCTTCGCGCGGTACATCAACTGCCATTGTTAGCGCTACCTCCACACATCCCCATTCGCTAAACATACGAAGAACCACATTGACGCGCCGAGGCCGGTGGCCATGAATCGGTAGAACGGTCGGACCGGGTGAATGTGGATGGGGTGGTTCGGGTGCGGCGCATATTTGGGCGGACCCATACGGGCTCGTGTGGGTTGCATGGTGTTTGAGGAACCTAGAGGGTTATCAGTACTGTGGTATAGTTTTGGCGTCCAGCAGCATATCGTACCTGCAAGCTATCGAATGCAATGGCCTGTTGACGTCTTTCGTGACTGAAGTGTGGTTAAGGTCGATCGGAGACTACGCTAGCGTGCGGCGCCAAGCCTGTGGCAGCAGCCGTGGATCGCGTTCCTTGCTCCTTCACCCACGACAATGTCCGCGTCTGTTATCATGCCTAGACAATAGCTTCCGCTTTCCAACACTCATCCATGGCAGCGCACGCCATCGCGACAATATATCCCTCGCTGTATCGCTCCACCAGTCTCGACACATAGCGCGACTCTCCCCACACACAAGTCCTCCGCGGACCACTTGGTAGAGACTACGAAGCGTGACGGCGAAGCCTCCATCACGAACACTAGCCAACACCACCGCCGTCATGGCCAACTCGGCAGGCGCAACGCCGTCGCACACCCTGCAGCGGCGATTCAAGGGATGCAGTAAAATCGGCGAGTACGAAATGATGAAGAAACTGGGAGAGGGTACCTTTGGAGAAGTCCACATGGCGCGACAAAAGGCTACCGGCAGCGTCTTTGCGCTGAAAAAGATTTTGATGCACAACGAAAAGGACGGCTTTCCTATCACCGCGCTGCGAGAAATCAAGCTGCTGAAGATGCTATCGCACGACAACGTCCTCAAGTTGGAAGAGATGGCCGTAGAGCGACCCAAGGCCGAGGGCAGGAAACGAGCCATCTTATACATGGTCACGCCGTATATGGATCACGATCTATCTGGCCTTCTCGACAACCCCGAAGTCCAGTTCCGAGAAGCGCAAATCAAGTGCTACATGCTGCAGCTGTTCAAGGGCTTACGATACCTCCACGATAATCACATCCTACATCGAGACATGAAGGCGGCCAACCTTCTCATCAACAATCGCGGACGGCTACAAATAGCAGATTTCGGTCTCGCGCGACACTACGACGAAGCGGTACCACAACGAGGTAGAGGCAACGGCGAAGCGAAGCGGGAGTACACTACACTGGTTGTGACTAGATGGTATCGGCCTCCAGAGCTTCTTCTGCAGCTCAGGAAGTACACCCCGGCTATCGACATGTGGGGTGCAGGTTGCGTCTTTGGCGAGATGTTCAAGCGCAAGCCCATCCTAGCAGGACAGAGTGACATACATCAGGCGCAGATCATCTTCGAGCTTGTCGGCTCACCGAATGACACGAGCATGCCGGGTTGGCAAGACCTCCCCGGCGCCGAACCCGTACGCGCATTCCCTCCCAGCACGGGCAGCATTGCACAACGGTTCCGTGAACTTTCGCCTGTCGGACTATCGCTTATCAAAGATCTCATGAGACTCGACTGGCGGAAACGAATCAACGCCATCGACGCCATCGACCATCCATACTTCCGAGAACAGCCACTTCCCATGCGCGAGGAAGACATCCCTACCTTTGCAGATTCGCATGAGTTAGACCGACGAAACGCACGAGGCCAGAAGCAAGCACTACCCCCAGCACCACAAGGCGGCACAGTAGGCGGCGGACCAAACGGCGAATGGACCGGCCAAGGCCCGCCACCACAATCATGGCAGAATGGCGACCGGCGATACGGTGGCCCACAAGATCGCGGCCCTCCAGGCGTCGACAGAGGCCAAAGAGGCGGCTATGACCGCCGCGCCTACGAACACCGACCCCCTCCCCCGCCGCCAGGTGACCGCCGCCCAAACTGGGGCAACGGCGCAGAACGAGGAGGACACAACGGGCTCCCAGCACCCCCTACAGACGGCCGCCACCCCCTCCCACCCGTTCCTCGCTATGGCCCGGATGGCGCAGATCGCCGAAGAGCCCCAGCGGCAGCTGGTGGCGATACCTACATACCCAGCTATGGCGCAGAAGGACCTCGGCGCTCCCGCGAACCAGATGATCGTCCCCCACGTCGTGGGAGCCGTGACTCGGGTAACTCTAGAGAAGGATTCACAGATGAACGCTCAGACCGCAACCGCGCGTATAGGGATCGTCCTGATAGAAATGACGCCAGAGGCTTCGCGAGGGAACGGCGGGATGGGCGGACACGATCGCGTAGTCCGGATCGCCGAGAACAACGTCGGGATGGCAGGGAGAGGGATACGGATATTTACCGTAGACGATAGGCTTGCTATGGTTGTACCAACCCACACGCGCATCTGGAAGACTTCGCATTTGGACGCTGCTTTGGCGAGCAGTTTGAACAGGTCTTCGATTATGAACGCGGTGAGTGGATGTTCTGCGATGATCGCGCAAGAATGTCTTTGGCTAGCAGGGCGTGGATTCCTTCTCCGGTGATTTTTTGGGAACGGAGAGGGCAAGTGGCGTGGGCGTTTTCGGGATACTTTTTTCTCTCTAAGCATTTCTCTGGCGTATATGCTTTCTCTCAATCGAGAAAGGTTATTGATACAGATGGATACCAATTGTATGATAGAGGCAAGCATACAGACAGACAGACAGTATAGCATTGGGTGGTTTCGTGGGAAGTAGTAGTAAAGAAACACCATTATAGCATCTTGGTCGCCTGGTGGCTTTGGATTTGTGTGTTCGTGATTGTGGTTGTGGTTTTGGTTGAACTAACATGCACGCGCGTAACTATGCGCGTATTGTATGGTAGGCAGTAGGATACTACTTTTATAGCCTGCAGCTTGGACGAGTTTCCAATCATGGCACCGGATGTGTAGGGTCTATCTGATTCATCGGCGTGTATTGTCTCAGTACCTTGAGGCTTCCTTGTCTTGTCCTGTACTTCTTCGCGTTCTGAAGGAAGACGGGCAAATATAATCACTAGCGTGGGGCATGTTCTGTCTCAAATAATCGACTTTTAAGCTTTTCCCTCGGTATATTGGATGTAGAAACTTGGGCGCGTATGAGCGATGCCATTGGCTTACGAAGCTCGCAGGTGTTGATCCTTATCCAGGGCTGCGTGTAGTGCTTGGCGGTGTTGCTGGAGAAGCGACAACTGCGCGTCGGGGGCCGGGA
>JAESFQ010000722.1_pt1 | contig 12108 bp, 12 predicted proteins | sample 9269431 | NCBI WGS metagenome assembly JAESFQ01 (sample SAMN14502588, study PRJNA617103) | algae metagenome | isolation source: Plectolyngbya sp. WJT66-NPBG17 and co-occurring heterotrophs from well... | place: USA: Mojave Desert, Joshua Tree National Park, California | collected 2006-08-06
GGCACACTACACTGACTGCCTGCACTCGGATCAAAGGATGAAGAATGGCAAGAAGCGACAACGAGAGTGTCGTCAGCGTGTTGTGACAGATGTGAGCCTGGTCAGGTATACCAAGGATTTGCACGGTGAAGGGGCCGAAGCATATATGCACCGTGCCCTCTATTGAAATTTGAACTCTTGCCCTCAAAAGGTTGCACAAGCCTGCCAGGATTCAAAAACCCCCCGTGTTGCGTGAGGCTGGTAGTGTACCGACTTCTGGTCTCAAAACAATGACTTGGAGTAGAGTGCTGGGAATAGTGGGTCCAGGGAAGGAACTAAGGGCAGGCAATGAACGAAGTGGGAGGTCCAAGGATCCGAACGGCTGTCGAATAGGAGTGAGCATACAGAGAGTGGACAGTTGAAGTACAGTTGACAGGCAGGAAGCGCTAAAGCTCGATACAGCGTAGAGGTAGACTAGGGTGACGACGGACTTGTTGGCTCAAAGGAGAAGTGCCTACCAAGTGAGGATAGCTTGGAAGCATGGTTAGCATGCTGGATCAAGATTCAGCCCCAATGCAAATGGTCCGTATTGCTCAGACCATGGCCATTCTCTAGCACCACGGCGGCGTTGGCGAGCTGCAGCAACGAGCCTTTCCCAGTAGGGCATGTATATATCCCCGAGGTCAGGGAGGAGTGATTCGTCCTGATGCCCAGGCTTACGTCTCTCGAATAGTCGCTGAGCTTTCGCATTCCTTGCACGGGAAAATGGGCTTTTACTACCTCGCAGGGCCAGGATGCACAGGCATGCCACACATGGATTGGCTCGCCCGGCAAAGACATGACAGTCCCGTGCAGCGATGCAGGAACATTGACCACGACACCACTCTCGAATTGGGGGCCGACTCGACACGGCAGCAAAGTGACCAGACTGGCGGGTCGTCGATGTTTCATCTCGATCAGCCGCCCACAATGCCCCATGAAGCGAACCGACGATGATAGTTTGCTCTTGCCACGGCTATGCTAGATTCGACCATCCGTCACGGGGGCGGCGTCCAGTCAGCAGCAGATGGCGGACGGGCCACGACCGAGCGTAGCTAGCAGCGCCACGGGCCGGCAACCGTTGGCAGACGACAGGTCGTCCCGCAGGTGGAGTGTGAAGGAGGGAACTAGAGGCAAGCGGGGTTGGGCTCGAAGCCGTTACCTGTCACAGAGACGAGCACGACGATACTACTTGGCCTCGAGGGCGGCGGTTTGACGTGACTGATATGGATGAGGGAAAGCATGCACATACAGGCGCCACGGCCAGCGAGTGATGCGCACATGTTGCATCGCCTCGAGCTTTGGGTTAGAGCACTATCAGCGCCATGATCCGGGCTTCCATCTGCCCCAAGCATACACGGACCCGATGCAGTGGTAGATGCACAATCCTCCGAAAGAGGGCACAGCCAGTCATTGGCGACGCCGGCTGCTTTTGTCGGCGGCTGCCATCAAGCGACGATATGGGCGCGGCGAGCGGCATTTCGAGTCCAGGGCCTTTGGTCAGGGGGGCGGGGGAATGGTTGGGGGGTGGTGGTGAAGGGTGTGGATGGCGAGAAGCGACGGGTCGGCGGCGGCTCCCTTACGCATAGTCGAGATGGAAGGGCAACACTGCATCCATGGCCCTGCGAGGAAGGAGGGAGGCGCGTAGCAGGGGGGGATTGGGAAAGAGCGCCCGGTGACGTGCAGCTGCTCCCGCGTATTCCTCCCCCACTTGTGCGCGCGCGCCTTTCCACCTTGGGCTCTAGACTGGCTTGGCGTCTTCCGCCCGCACTGCCATCACCATGTTGCCACTGAGCACCGCGCCAACATCGTCGGCCTCGTCGTCGACTCTCTGTTGGCCTCGTCGTAATCCACGAGGGCATGGTGACATGTCAGTTCCTGATCGCGCTGCCTTCGTGTGTCTCGCACGTTGTGGCCGCCCATCGAGTGCCCACGGCTGACCCATGACGAGCATTCACCTTGTCGCAATGCATTCACTGCCTCTCGGTGGGCACTTCATGGCTACACTGCTCCAATTCGCCGTGGCGCCATCAGCCTCTGCTAGCGAGCGACGCAGGCCGCCGGGCTTGCTGCAGAGCTAGGATGAGACGGACCCGGGCACACTCTCGACGTCTACGCCGGGACTATCATCTGACGCGTCTCTAATACAGGGTGAAGGAGCTGGCTTTTCGCTTACTTTTGACTGTCTCACCGCACTTTGCTTGCGTAGCCCCTGATGCTTTCGGTACCGGCCATGACATGTCACTGCACCCACGCACAACAGCCGTTGAAGTGTAGATGTAGATGGTGGCTGAGAAGGCTCAGGAGATCGCCGCTTGACACAAGAGTGCATCCAATCTCGACCTCACAAATTCCTCGACTGTCCTGCAGGGCGTCTGCTGTTGAGGCACAATGACCTGCAGCCTCCCGCACCCCCCGTGACGGCCATGGTCGGCTGTCAAGCAGTCCTCGTAATCGATAGAATTATGGCGACCCGCAGCCGCCTCCAATGTACCATCGGGAACATCAGGAACCGTTGAGAGCCCTTCTGTGCTGTCTCAGTCGACCCCAAGTGGACTGGAGGCTGCATCATCGCCAGGCTGTTGCAGCAACCATCTGCCGATTATCGCGCATGACATTGTTACACCAGGACTGCTTATCTCGGGTTGCTTGATCAACTGATCACCAAGAAATACATGTGTAACGCAGTAACTGGAAAACAGAATCGTCCGTCCATTGCGGTACGGCCCGTCGACTTTGAAGACAATTCCTATACGCGCTTCTCTCCCAATCGTCCAAGGTACCTGCAAATGACATCTTCATTGGACTATTCACCCAAATCAAATTTACTGGCTATCGGGCGAAGCCAGTATCCCTGCGATCTGTCTGCAATGCAGTTTACCAACGCGGTTCAAAGACTGATCATCTTTCCCTGGACTCTACCAATCATCACTGGGATTTAATATATACCTCGATGCTGTTCCAAGACAAAACATACCGGCACCGTCCTAGAAAACGCTCGGTAGCTCCATGCCCAACTCGCTCGTACCCGATCATATGAGGCGATAGCAGTTTCACTTATAGAATGGCAATTGGCGCATCTGCACGAACGGTCCATTGTTTGCCATCAAAGGACTCGCACAACGGATCCAGTGGAACTGTTGAATCTGCACGACTTTACGCCAACGGAGCTCCGGCTCACGGAGAAACCCACCAGCACATATTCTGACTCGGCTACCGGACTGATGCAATTTGCCTATCGAAATGATGGCGAAACATGCCGTTGTCTTCTAAATCAATGCATCTAATAGCGGCTGTTCTGCAACAAAAGCATGTTGCAGCGAACTCGACACTTCATAAGCATCCGTCCAGCATCAGTACGCCAATACTGATGGGATCTTGCGATCGTTTATTGGACTTCTTTTGACGTTGGGCTTGCCTCCAAGAGCGCTTGCATGGCCTGGTAGCGAGCTGTTGGCGTCGTACGGCGCGGCCGATAGCATCCGTACAAACTACAACAACAACCACGAAACAGCAGCTACACCAACTGGCGGTATCCGGTTAGCTTTGCTAGCCAAACTCATGTTCTTTGACAAAGATACGGTCGTCGAATGGCTATAATCTCGTTCTTGGTCTGCATTGAACCCAAGCCGTTAAGCCAGTGCGCATGCCAATCAATCGCGTGTAATTCTCCGATCCTGGCGTGCATCCACCCAAATTCCACGTCAAAGAATTCATCAATCAAGTCAGCTTCACGGCCCAACCATTTAGCACTACGGAACCATATTCGTCTCATATGCATGTGAACGGTATGCACACAGCCTCTGAACGACAGTTTCGGTCAGTCTCCGAGATCCACTCGTACAACAAAGCCGCCGAACCCCATCGAGGCCACGGATAGCCCACGAACGATTGGTCTGTGTGGATGCAGTGGAAGCAAACGATACGGCTGTGGACGGGCACAGCTTCCAACTTACCGCATGAGGATGTTACCGGTCAAGGCCGTTTGCTGTGCGGAAGGACTAGCCACACACAACTTTTGTGGCTCCAGGTTTAATCCCAAGGCGTCGTTTTGGCGAAAACACGACACGAGCATCATCACAAGATACGCCTTCCGTCCACCGAAATGCCAAAATCCTGTAAACCATAATCCGGGGACGGGTAGCCAACAACACCACAGTTGCGCGACGTCTGAGTGCCGTATTGATTCCACGACGCCAACCCGCTTCGAAAAAGCTCCTGAGTTTGTCTAGAAACAGCGTGCTAGTCCTCATGTATCTTCGATGCGGTTAATATGTCTCTTGGCTAGTGCTCAAATCACGAAGTTGTAGTTGGATGACTCTGGCGTCCAGTCATTGTTGCTAACAGCAATCGAGCCAGGATTGGATGAGTTTCTGCTCCTGAATGCTGCATATTCTCTGTGACTTGTGTCAGCTGGACACGACAGCTGGCATCGGACATGCCTATGAAGTGAGTCGTCGTAATCCTTCGCCCCTCCAGGCTGGCTGACCCTTCATTACTGCATTGCTGAGACAAAAAGCAACTGGACAGCGACTGACGATACTGTTCGGAAGCAGTCTCTAGGTGTTGGATTGACGTTAATGCACTGCAGAACCTGTCGGCCAACACTCTACCAGCGACTGCTCAGTCAAAGCAACTGACTGGCTGGATTTTGAGATGCTGCAGATGCTGAAAAGGTTGTAGTCATCTGAACATTTGCCTTCAACGGCTAATCCTGAACCCCCTCAACCCTCAGCAATGACACCTTTTCCAGTCAATCGCGCAAAATATAGCTCCGTCGTGTACCCAGCTCCGCAGTTCGGCTCCGCAGTCACTGACATGTTATCCATCAAGAGCATGCGCAGGATCTCGTCATACTCAATTTCCGTGTCCGATCAACTGACGGCTTCCACGACAATAATGCCCAGCGTAACTAGCAGTCGGGTAATCAGCCCTCAGCATTACCAAATTGGCCCAGTCTTCCCCATGCTGGAAAGCTGGGTGGACAAACATCTTCTCAGCACATCCTCAGGCACGCAGTCACGGGCATAGTATCCTATAGCATGACTGCAGAAATCCTGTTTCTCGTACCATGGAAGCTTCTAGGTGCGCTGATCGGATGATTGTTGCTGTTTTTTCCTTTTGTTCCAAACGGACGGGTGGGTGAGAAGCGGCCAGCTCCTGAGACTAGTGTTGAGGCCCACCTTGACTAGTTACCGTTGTGAAATCGACTACTGGCGCTGCTTTCACAGCATGCATGCAGGGTCGGGAGAAAGACTAAACAAAGATAGTCATAACGAGCGCCCCCAGCCACCCCCTCGACGCAAGCCCCGAAAAGAACACATCATACCGATGAAAGTTATTGCTGCAAATATAGTGTGGTGGAGTTACCGATCGACCAACGGCTGCCGCAGTCGTGCTCTGGTCCAGGGGAGGGGTGGATAGAGCCTCAGATTTGGGGTCTCCGTGTTTCCCCTACTATTTCTGAGCGTGTTGAAGCGTTGCGTTGCTCCCCGATCTGTTTTTGGGACGTGGTCACGAGACTACGCTCAAGTTGCCAAGGGGTCATGTACACTCTCTTTACCACGAGATTTTGTGGACAAACGTATTAGAGATGAAAGGCGTTTTCGACGGTCGAGTACCTCTCGCCAATCTTGTGGTATCGTGGAGCTGTTACTGTGCCATGTTGAACATACGCTATAGCACTGGTCTCACGCCGCTCTTTCAAAGCAAAACGCTTGTCGCTACTTAGCAAGAACGACATACAACATTTACTCAAGAATCCACCAAATTGATGCGTATTGACATGGTCACAACCTCCCTGTGATTCAAACCCCTTATCCCGTAGAGACTTATTCTTTGTTCCTTTGCCCATGGCAAGGCAGACCTACGTGCATGATTGAAGCCGACCAGACGCATCACCCTCGTCGTATATCCGCAAATCTCCTTTCAAAAAGTCTTACCTTACGTCTTCCACAGACAACATTCCCAACGCAATAGATCTGTAGCCAACTACCAAGCATATGCAGTCCAGACGCCTCGACACGTACGAAACGCAACCCACGCACGCCGCCTTCGCACCGTAAGCGCAAACCATACGACATCTTTGATACCAGCCCACGACACAAAGCCCAACTTGCTACCCGACCTTGACCACTTTCACCGCTGTCCACAAGTTTCGCTAAAGCCGCCTCCATGACTGCAAGACAAGACCGCGACGCTCAGTCAAGCCGTTTACCTTTGACAGCTAGCACACGGTCTCAGTATGCACAAGACATTGTGGAGGTCGTGGTGCTTGGGTCTATCGAAGATGACACGAGTCACTCACATACCAGGCGGAACTCGAGTCTCTGTCGTCAGACTGAAGATACAGTGGGTGCGCAATCGCGTATTGAGAGGACATGGGAGTCGGCTTGTAATGTTTATTCCGTTAAGGAAGGATAATATGAGTGGGAGCGAGCAAAATGTAGCGAGAGTAGTTTAACGTCTTGTTTTACCATGCACAGGGGATTGTAAGTGTAGCTTGTCGATCGTGGCAACGGTACATCGTGCACGTATTGTATGGTTTCTTTGACCACTACAAGTAAAGAGTTAAGTTTATGAAGCCGATGGTAACTGATAGGGTCCAGGAAGTTGCCTTTTCGCCCTGCACCGGGGGAACCGTACGCGCAGTCTTCGCCAGCCGCTTAGATCAGGGTGAGTTATGCTAGAGCACATATGCTATCCATATGCTGGACTTGAACATGCTTATCTCCTGGGCCATGCTGCAGCATTCCACTAGATTAGTGATTAGCCGCAGGACGACAAACAGCATCAAGGCAGTATTGAACTTACATATTGGTTGACCAAAAGGTACTAATAGCCACGTCGCCGGGTCATAGTGATACCATCCTCTATCGTACCAGGCAGATGAGTTGATAGATCGAAAGTGCCTCGAAGCAATGTGTTCCCAACTTTACCCTATACACAAGACGCTGCCACGTAGTCATAATCTTCAGTCGCTGGAACGATTATCTTTTGGAAAACAACTGATGACCTGGAGAACCCGTAATGGTCTTTGCTGCTCTGGTCTGCAACAGTCATGGAATCCTGCGCACCGACAAATCCAACATCGTACCAAGTCGAAATCGGACGCCACTGTCAAGCTTGACCATCATATTCTACACATACTACCCCGAGTTCGGAGTCTCGTTGACCTTCTTTCGTACTGCGATCACAGCTCCTTTCGCTACCTCCTAGCTTCCAAGGCATCTTTCCAAGCATAAATACATGTCCACACATCCTTCACACAAAGTCGTGCCCTGTCCGAAAGTCACATCTCCATAATGTGAATAACCGCGCTCGTCCATGTTGTGTCTACGGTCGAGGCGATGTAGCGGAAAGTAGCAAACGGGACGCGCAACGGAAGTCAGTGGCTCTGATTCTTTCAAACCACGCGCTAGTCTTGTGTGAAGGTGCATGGCTTTCTGGAGTTTCGTCGACTTCTGAAGTACCAGGAAGAAAGTGCAGGGAGAAGATATTTAGAGGGCAAAACAAGCCCAGATCCGTCGCTTCATTGCCTATACGCAATGGGCTGATTGAACTTGGTAAACTTGTGACGCCGCACTCTCATGCTAGGGGTGTACGGTGGGAAGAGTAGATAGACGGCGGCGAGCGAAAAGGGTCCCCTGAGGTTTCATCGCACTAACCGGGTAACGTCTATATAGCGTATGCACTTTCCTAGTTCGCGGCGGAGTACAGCCCGCACGCAGGAAGGGCCGACCCACGTTGACAGATAAGAGCGAGTGGTTTGGTGGGTACCCAACTAGGTGAGCATGTCAGTTTGAAACTAATCCACTTTTTCGTTACCACTATGCATATATACAGGCGCTAACATGTATGGAGCAAACGTATTTAATTGATGACTTTTTTTGCCTACGGGCAAGCTTTGGGCGCATACGCGTCCCGTAAGGTACACACCCTTTCTCTAATCTATGCTTCTCTGTAAAACAAGAACACCTTAAAATGCAGTGAATGACGTGGTGAACCTAGTGAGGTTCGGAAAACAAGTAAACATATACACTGAAGCCAAACATGACCCGCACAGTCTAATCTGCGCTGCACTCATATGAAGGAGTTCAGCCGATGATCCCATGAATTCTGCTTTGTGCTGCCGTCGTGCGTATTTGTTAGTTGGTCCGTTGCCCCTGGCAGATGCACTGGTAAGGTGATGTGTCTAATGCTTTTTTTATGATAGGAAAGGAAATCGTGAATGCCGCCGTATGTGATTCGTGACGCCTTGCATGTCGGCTGGCCGCAAGGTTGGCTCCGGGAACTCCGATGAGAATGCATCGCCCAGCTTAATTCGACTCGAGCTGGGGAAATTTGGTAAAACTTGTGACTTATGGTTTGGATGGTGTGATGAAGTAGACCTTGATGATATACTGTTGATACTTTGTTGTGGAGCTGTACTGTGGCATGCGTGTGGCGTTTGGTTTGGTGGTAAGGGTGATGTTTGACGACCGTTCCTGGCATTGGAATCAGGACGAGCGATGGCAGCATCGTTCAGAGTTCGTCGAGGGGCGTGAAAAGACGTTTCATGTTGAGAGTCAAGTCGGCAATGGCGTAGTCGTCAGCGATCGCAACCATGGAACCGATCTCGATGCCTTTCTGGGCGGAGTCTGATGCAATATAATGTCTGATCTGTTTCAGGAGATTGAACACATGTCGGCACCGGACATCGGCAGGAGCAGCCCAATCCTCTGGGCGAGACTGCCGCAAGAACGCCTGAGCTAGAAAGAAGAAGTGGATGCCGTCTCGACAGAATCCACGTCTACGCTGGTTCTGTGTAAACTGAATAGCGAGATCCTTGTCCCAGCACGTCTTCCATAGCTGAAGTGCGCCGACCGTTGCTCGAAGCTTGTTTTGAACCTGCTCGTTTACCCCATTTGGTGGTGTGGTTGGACTGTCGCGTTGAGATTGAGGCGTGCTTGTACCACTCGAACACCCTCGCTGAAGCAGCTGATGCTGTATGTTGTAGATTTGGGCATGGATTGCATGAATGAGGACTGACGACAATGTTAGAGTGCTGTTGTCGACCGAAGATAGGAGATACTTACTGAATTTTCCAAAGACATTAGTAGCCCGCTCAGGAAACTGTCCTGCGCAGGCTCCGTTGAGTACACATAATGCCTCGCACAATGCTAATTGCTTCGCGCGTCTGCTCCCCGATTCGTTGCTCATCTGCGCCGACGATCCTCTGAGCCCAAGAGCACTAGCGCATTCTTCAGAAGTTTTCGCTTCCCAAGCTGCGTCATCAGCAGGCAAAGGAACGGTAATGCTCTTGGCGTCAAATTTGGGCTGAGTGTTGAAGAATATGGTGGAGGAAGCGTCGATGAGATAAATGTATGCCGCCAATCGAGTCCGCTTTTCGTTCTCAATCCAGGAGTTCCAATTCCATGAGTCTACCTCGACACCTGTTATTGGCCCTGGTTGGTGCAACGCACTCACGTTCGGGTTGTCGTGGGTAAGAGGTTGAAACAGTGCCGCGCAACGTGTAACGTTAACCACGGTCCGCACCTCATCTCGCACTTGTTGACGTTGTTGCTGAGACCCGTGCCAAAGGAACTGAGAATGGAGGAGAACCAATGCTTGTATTTCCTCGGTGGTCTCAGTCAATTGGTGAGTCAGATCGGCCATCTGGTGCGCCTGCGCCAGTTCGTGAACGTGACTAGATTTCAGCATGCTCTCCCGAACACGATCCATTAGCCATCGGACATCCGAAGGACGCATTCGGTCAGAATACACGGCGCCAACGCAGCACATCGCCAGAACAAGCCCAGGGTTTGCGGAAAACGGATCAAAAGTTGCAACGTGTATCAAGGGCCAGTGTGATTGATAGTGTCTGTATTGGTGTAGGAATTCCCTTACGTTGTCTCCAGTCAAGATATTCTTGAGTCTGTCGTGGGCGTGCGCCTCGTCTGAGGGTTGGGTTGAAAGCAAAGAGGCATGCGGAGAGCAAAAGTTCAAAAGCGACTGTGCCAGGTTGTGCAGAGGATCAGACGTGGATTGGCCAACAAACCAGTTGTCAATCATCGGGGAAGAGTCGGCCAAACCGGGAACATGCGAGTATAGTCCAAACAAAGTATCATGCGGTGTATCATCTGAGGTCTAAAAGTTCCGGTCAGAACTGGGCCGATTTTTGAAAGGTTGGGCCACCTGCCGTACTGGAATTATTCATATCGCCGTTGAACGTTCCGTTCCGCCACAGTGAGCCATCCTGGCCATTCGGCATACCATCCACGTTGGGCAAGGTCGAGGCTCCTCCGTACGAAGCTGGGTCGGCGGCCTCGCTTTTCACGGTCATGCCGTTTTGTGCCATCGAACCGTTGGTGGAGGCGTGGTCGTAGTTATTGTAGTGGGAGTTTGGGTCGGATCCATTGGCCGTAGGCTGGGGTTGCTGCTGCTGCTGTTGCTGCTGTTGTTGCGGGTAGCCATTTGGGAGACCATCAGGCCGGTAGTCGTTGAAGTTCATCCTGTTGTTTGCAAAGTCCATAGCCGACATGCTCCTACGATGTGCGCTGTCCTCTACTCCGCTGCTGGGGCGCATCAAGCTGTTGGAGCGAGATGTGCGCGCTGACATGGACTGGTGATGGTTGGCAAGCGAAGGTAGGTTGTCATTGAAGCCATTGCCACCCATCGAAGCCATCTGCGGCAAACCCATAGTGTAGCCTCCAGCATCAGCATAAGACATGGAAGTCGCACCAATGTGGTTGAGGTACGAGTTCTGGTCTGCGCCGGTAGGCTGCCGGTTCTTCTGCAAATGTTGCTGCGCGTGCTGGAGATGGTTTGCGCCGGTTGGATTGCCCCTTCGTATCGAGCACTTTTGGAAGTGACGCTTGAGAATGTCGCTTCTACTAAAGGTATCCTTGCAAAGATGGCATTGGTAAGGTCGCTCGCCAGTGTCTGGTAAATGTTAACAATGGAGCTTGATCAAGTAGTGGGGGGCAGACGTACGTCGCAACAGATGGCGCTTGAGGTGCTTCAGGTGCAAGTAGGTCTTGTTGCAGTGAGGACACTCGTACTTGCCCTCGGCGTTCTTGGTGGCCGTGGTGGGAGTCTTTCCTGCAGCGGGTGCGGGTCTACCGGGATGCGTAGGCAAGACTCCTCGACGACCTTGTTGGCCGACGACGTGGACCGGTTCCGGCTCCTGGTTGGGAAGCACGGGAGGGTGTGCGTACATGGACGTGTGTCCCAATCCCATACCAGGAGGACCGCCTAGTTGGTGGCCGTTGGTATGCGCAGATGCTGTGGACAGCATAGGCGCCTGCGAATAGGCCGAAGACATGGGCAGGTACGAGGTGGGCGTGGGTTGGAGGGGTCGCAGCGGCGGGTGTTGCAGTGGAGGCATGGTGGAAGTGCCATTGGCGGCCGAGGTCACAGGCGTGTGCGGCGGCTGGGGCGTGTGAGGGTTGCTATTGTGGCCGTACATGGGCGCGTACTGGCCGCCACTCTGTAGAGGCGGCAACGTGGGCAACTGGTTCTGAGAGCCATTGTACTGCTGCTGGCCTATTGACGGGTAGTTGTTGAGGCCAGGCTGGCGGAAGCGGTCCGTAGAGTCCATGGTGAGGTTGTTGGTGGGTCGAGGGTGAGTGAGGTGATGGGGAAGGCGCGACCAATTGTTGATGGTGAAGGGACCATTCGACGGAGGTTGGAGCGGCGTGACGTCTGCAAGGCTGGCTAAGCACACCACGAGGGCCGTTGGACGGACGTCGGGATGGAGGAACGCTGGGCCACGAAGAAGCTTTGCAGGTGGAGCCGTGTGGGGGACTGAGATGGCCAGTCGATACGCGTCGGCGGGAACTCCACTGGTGAGATGGAACTGAGGAGCCGGGTGTGGGCGAGGTTGGAAGAGGATGGGTAAGAGGGGCAACGATGTGGACTTGGGAGAGGTGACGGGTAACGATGGTTTCTCGTTGCTGGACTAGCAAGAAAGTTGCGGCGGTGGTTTGCCTGGCTCGCGCGGCAATTCACGCGAAGGGACAAGGGACCTGCTGCAGATCGGCGGCCCACACACCCTTCAGCCTCAGCCGATTGATTGCGGATAGACCAAGTGGAGAGCTGTAAGCACGA
>JAESFQ010000723.1_pt1 | contig 12108 bp, 10 predicted proteins | sample 9269431 | NCBI WGS metagenome assembly JAESFQ01 (sample SAMN14502588, study PRJNA617103) | algae metagenome | isolation source: Plectolyngbya sp. WJT66-NPBG17 and co-occurring heterotrophs from well... | place: USA: Mojave Desert, Joshua Tree National Park, California | collected 2006-08-06
CTGAGCCATAACATCTGTGTCATGTTCTTGTTCTGCTCCTCAACTAACCCCACAACCCGACCAAGCGTAAAGATGGCTGACGCTCGTTCACGTTGGCGATGGGAATGTTGTTGCTGCTGGGGCGACAATAGCGTTGATTACGACCCTGGGTGCTCGTTTTGCGGAGATCATCTGAGGTGCGGACTTTGCAGGGTGTACGTGGTCGAGACGATGCTGGATCCTCACCCCTCGACGGTAATACAGTCGCTTCAGCCAACATTCACTACTTCGTCGGCATGTCCGCAGGAAGCTCCATGAAGTCATGGAGGGGAGGGGTATTGCTCGAATCGTAAGTTGTTACATCGCCTGTGCTTGTAATCGGCTTGTCTTCTAATGAGTTGGTGAACAACAGCCTCAAGGTTCAGGTTAGAGTTGTTGGTAAAATATTCAAGTTGCAGATCTTCTGCGCGAGGGAGCACATGTAGTGATATTGTTTGGTACACGAAAGTGTGTGATGTAGGGAAGTCCGGCGAGGTATCTTGTATCCCCTAATATTGTTCCGTTTCTTCGCTATCATTTCAATTCTTTATCTTTTGAAATCTCTGTGTAGCTTCACTCTACCCGGCGATCGTCTAAGGATCTCTTGTCCCCTCACGCTTGAGCAGAACGAGGCGCCTCGTGTTTTGTATTCATTCAACGACTTATGAACGTTCACTTCAAGAAGTCAGCGATACAGCATTTGTCAATTGAGCAGATGACATCTGCATGAGGTATCATGTCGTGCCTTCCTCTCCATGGCTTACCCCACCAACCGAGCTTTATTTCAGCGTCCAGCGCGACGACCGACCGTCTCCCATTCTTGTGCGCAACAATACCACTATTTTGAATGATCTGCCTCCGGTGCTAGACCGCTCGCTAAATTTCGCCTTCACCTCCGGAATACCCTGACTGACGCTCGTGCTCTCACGTCTTGTGTCATGGATACGCGTTTGCACATATTATTGCCTTACGGTCTAAGCAGCCAGTATCAAGATTTCCTTGCAGGGGATAAAGATAAAACAATCCGATGCGGAATCCCGCGATTCCGCACTGCATCTTTGCTGGAACTGTCGAAGCTCAATTGTTTTCATTCGCGCCAGTCTCTTCCCGCCCTCCGTCCTGCCACACAACCCCATCAAAACACCACACAACGAAAGCCTAGTCCTGCCTATCCAGGCAAAGATACTATGGGGTTTCAACGCAACATAAGGAAGATCAACATGGGCCCCGCGACTGGGAAAGAAAAACGCGGTCGAGCGAAGCGGAAACCTCAGAAATCGGTGCGCAAGGCACCTAAGGCTGGTACCAAAGGCAACCCAGGTGCCCGAATAGGTGCATCGCAAGAATCGCCGATTACGCTAGATAGCGACGATGATGCGCCGGCATGCATTACCCAAGGGTATGTTGGGGCAAATGACCCCCACCGTACGCCTCAGCTCAACGCTAACACTCGTAGTCCTCTCAATCATCGAACCCATATCTCACTCGTCAGCCCAAACCTACGAGACAGTACATATGATCCTCAAAAAACTTTGCAAGACCAGAGTGCGTGTGGAACTGCGTGCACGTCACCTGATACCTCCTCTGCGCCTCCAGACTTCGTTTCTCGACGCTCACCGCCCGCCTATACTGGACGCACAAGGTATCGTGAAGATGCCGAGTTACCAGAGGAGATACATAGCCAGAATATCAACAGTGATTCCATGTATCAAGACACGTCTTCGGGTGTCCAGGGCAATCCTAATAAGAAAGGAGCATCAGCAGCTCGCAAGCTTGCCACGCGACGCAAACACCAACGACATCTGACCCTGTCAGCTATGGATGACGAATATCTAAAACAGCGGGACACAGTCCTCTTCACTGAGTTTGTCACTACTTCAGACATGTCAAATCACAATATCTCTAACGATGAACGGTAGATCTTCGAATGCCGCTCCGTATGACCGACCAATCCAGATGCGAGGCCATACATCGTCGCAATTCACTGCTCGCATTAAGCCGGACACACTAGGCCCACAGCAACTTGGGTCTCTTCCGCTCAACAAGCACCCAAGACACAGCAAACCTGGCGGTATCAACATGAGACTCTTGGATATCGAGGACTTCAGTCTGAGAAGCAAGGTCGCGCAACTCATGGCCGTGGCACCGGCGCTGCCAATCGTAGATCTATATCATCTCATCATTGATAGTGAAGGAGACCTACCTCTGGCAAGGAAACAAGCGACCAGGATGAGCGAAGCACCGCCAGCACAATATCGACCTGGATTGGATGCAGACGGTGATGAAGTCATGATCAAGATAGATCCAAGTGATCCAGCATTCGAGTGGGATAACGACGAGCCCGAGCCATTATCAGCCATTGCGACCGCACCTCGCCCATCGAGACCGAAACCCAAGCCGAATGATAAAGCCACAAATTCAAAAGGTCTACGCAATCCGGGAAAATCTAGGAAAGGCGCGAAGTCAGGTACAGAATATCACTCAAATACAAGCGCTAAACGAATGCAGTCATCTTCCATGAACCCTACCCATACTAGAGAGACTAGCAGCGACCGCGAGTTCGTCGTCCCCGATAATGTCTTCCACTATCATCTCGACTTGGAAGACGATGACGAACTAGACCTGGATATAGACATGCAGCCTTGCTTTGCATATAACGCGAGCCTGTTAGGAGGCAGAAGTAGAGCTTGAAATGTCAAAATGGAAGCAAGCAAGCATTGATTTAGATGATTCGTAAACGGAGCAGCTCGATACCTGGCGTTCGGAGCTTGAGGGGAAACTTTCAGATCGCTCTTCGCATTGTTGCAGCATTTTATGGCGATTTGAATACTGGTGGTGTTTTACAGAACTGTAAGGTACTTCATGTCCATTAATTGCTACTATTCACTTTGTTCTGTTCCCAGGCTACTCAATTCAGCACCTTCTCGCTCTTTCTCTCGCATATCAAACTTGCGCTGGGATTCTGATGTCTTGTAAGTAAGACAGCAAACAGCGGACGTAGCCTTGGCACAAACAATTCCTATAAGTACACATTCTATCACATTGAAGTAGCAATCTCGCGGTCACCTCGCTTCTCTAGTAGGACTAGTGGTATAGTAATCCTCATATCTGCCACACCTCTTATCGTCCTTCTCACCGCAGTCCGTCGTCATGGCAATCGAATGCCCCCAATTTTCCTACACGAAACCAAGACGCCTTCCAAAGAAAAGAAACCGCCCATCAAATGCCGGATTTCGGGCAGCAGCAGTTCAACTTGATCTCATTAATCGCAAAGCGGGAGGGATGCGTATTCCAGCGATCGTGGAGCTTTTGAGTGACGAAGAACTGGACCCGGAGACGGTGTACATGATGGTGGAACATGCTGCGCAGTAGGTTTGATCGATGAGAGGTAGTGGCTGTACTTGCTGATGATTGAATGCAGGAAGGCATTGGGGAAGCAATTGGATCTTGCGAGTGGAAACAGTGTTAAACCTAAGAAGAAGACGGTTCAGAGCGGGAACAAATTGGCGGTCTCGCAACTGCGGCGACGAGTAATCGCGGACTCTGACGATGAAGATGGTGTAGCATCATCAACGCCCTCGTCGCCTTCTCGTGAGAAAAAGCGGACAATGAGCCCAGCTATACACAGCGTAAAGCGCCAAAGAGACAGCTCCTCGCCTAGCTGTGATAGTACCGACGATCAATCAGTCAAAAGAACCAAAAGACCGCGACAGGGCTTGGCTGCTGAACTTGACGATCTTAATATTGATATGGAAGGCTGGAGTGCAGCTGAGGATGCACCTCGGAGACTGCGGCGGAGATATTAGTCAAGTAACTAAAGCATGCAAGACAAAACAGAAGCCAGGAGATTTCAAATCATGGAATCATCTTCAAATTTAGCCAGAATCTAAATACATAGCATCAGCTCCTCATGAGTCAACCAATAAACACCCTCTCCAACCACCACATTCCCTTTCCCAACTCCTACCCATGATAAGACCATTATTCCCCGCGGGCAATGACGCAGGCATTTAACCACAATAAAAGCCAAAATAATAACAACGAAGACGATACCACTAATAATGCCAAGAGTAGCGCCCGTTGACAAACCACCACTTGCAGTTCCAGAACTCGCAGTCTTGACCATGAGGTCGAGAGTCGAGGTGGGTTGAGCAGGGATATCCGCCTTTGAGATTTCATGGAGAATTTCTGAGATGGTGAATGACGATGCCATGGATGCGTAGGGTGTCGGGCTGACGATGGTGGACAGTGTTGAGTACTGCGTCATTAGGGGGACGGTTGAATGTGAGTATGTGGCGGTGTAGGTGGGTGTTGGCGCGATGGCGCTGGGGGCGGAAGAGTAGAATGGTGGCATACTGTTGTGTTGGTTTTTTGGGCTTTGTTGAAAGGTGATGTGCAAGTCCGGAATCGAGACTGTATTACGATGCGGCGATGTGGAAGGCGCTTGGTCTTGTTGTCAGAGTTGATGTTTGAAATTGGTGAAGAGGTATGAGAGGAGATTATGTATGTAGGGCGGCGATGCCATGTGAAATTTGATGAGACATTATACATTCACGACAGTAGTTTCGAGAGTTCTAGAATCGTGTTGTAAGTTAATGATGTATGAGTTATTGTGACAGTGCGACTACTCACTACTGATTTGCACGTGACTCTGACTTTCACTCCACGTCTATTTTCATGACTGTGACACTAAACCTCCTCCAATATCATGTATCATTGTTCAGTTATCTTGGTCCTCTTGCTGCGTGGCTGTTTGCGCCTGACCCAATAAACTGTTGCATCTGCGTCTCCACCTCTTTAATAGCGACATGCTGTTGTTCTCGTTGCGCTTGCAAGAGCTTCTTATTTTGGTATCGCTTTACAGTTTGCTGCCATAGTACCCATCCGATAAACGTCAGGAAGAAGGGCGCAAAAGCGCACATGGGAATGAACCATGGTAAAGGGATTGGACCAATCTTGTGATCTTCGGCGTTGATGGGTTCGGCGCGGTGCTGGAACTTTAGTGTTGGCATTTTGGCGGTGTACCGAAGGATTTTGTGTATGTGTTATGCGTTTGGAGTTAGGAAAGTACGATCGAAGAAGGGAAGGTTGTTGTTAAATGAGTGTAGGTGGTCGTGGAATGAGTGTGTAGAGTCGGATTTTTCGGTATTCGCTCACAACAGTTAAGTCACGTTCCTAACAACGAAAGAAAGGAGGAAAAGCACTATAAAGAGACGAAGATTGATACGAAGAACTAATCACATTGTTTGAAGTAACGAGCATTATAATTAAAAAGCAAAATTGCGGGACATCTATGCGAAACCCGAAACTCCGCTAGCCGGAAACACGTCTCTGACAGTTGTTGCCGTTTGATCTTCAAAAACCACACCACATCTTTTTATCCACCCTTCAAAATTGCCCGGAATGTTCACGATGCATTGTGGGCGGATGAGAAGGTGATACATTGCTGTAGTCTCGCGTACGGTTATTGTCGGGTAAAGAGTTGTTCGCACTCGCCGGCGAGACCGGCCGACCGTCTGTGTATTGTGCGTCGTACAAGAGCGGAAGCTGGGTTATTGGGCGAGGTTTAGGTACTAAGTTGCGCGTTGGTAGAAAACTGGGCAATTGCGGGGCGTATTCACTAGCTTTATCGTTTTCGTGAGTACAGGATGACTGAAAGCTGTCAGCACCAGTGGCTCGACTCCGAGTAACATACACACCTTTTTCATCAAAACCTTCTTGCCAGTTCTGAGCGCGAGCAAGGTCAACGGGGTCCATGCCGTATCCTTCCGAAATTGGGATGTCATCGGGACGGGTGACTGGGGGCGATCCATTACGGTAGCGCTTTCGACCACGAACTACATCTTCAGAGTATGGATAGCGACGACAGCTGCGTTTTCCTTTTTCTAAATCCGTAGACTTGTAACTTAGGCGTATGCAATACTTCATCGATAAGAATAGCACAAGGAAGACGCAGAGAGCAGTGATTATAGCACCGACAATGGGGCCTGGGTTTTTTGGGAACCTGGGATTATCCCTCTTTATGAAAGCTGAGTGATGACCGGCCGATGTATCTGCTGCTGATGAATTCAAAGGGTCGGACATTTCGAAAGGTGTTCCGCGATCGAACGCGACCCCAGTAGCCTTGGGCACTGCGGTAGGAAGTGTGCTATAAATGACGTATGATGGCGAAACATCGATTGGTGGTCCTACATATGGATTCCAAGGGTCTTCGGAGACCTCTGTTGGGAATTGAGGCTTACCAGTGTGAGCATCAGCCGTTGATGGGATCTGGCTACAAGATATGCAAGGGTGGGAGCTGACTCTGGAGGTGGAAATGGACGAAGAGAAGAACGCGCCTCCGTCCGTTGCTGTGGAAGTAGATGTAGTAACGTCCGACGAGTAAAAGATACCAGAATCCAGTGCTGTTGAAGTGACTGTAATGTGGAGAGTAGCAGACGTTGACAAGTCCGAAGAAAAGAATGTGCCCCCATCCGATGCAGTTCCAGTCGGTACAGCAATATCTGATGAGTAGGAGGCACCGGTATCTGCTGCGGTCGAAGTGACAGCGGACATGTCCGAAGAGAAAAATGTACCTCCATCTGATGCAGTAGAGGTTGTTTGAGGGGTATTCGTTTTGTAGGAGGCACTAGAACTCATGGCAATTGAATCGGCTGCTGAAGGTAAGGTCAAAAATGACGAGAGTGAGGCCGTTATACTCTCTGTAACGGTTCTTGACGGAATACCAGGCCATATAAAAGCAGTCATTCCACCACTTTGCGACATGCTGATTGTTGAGATGGATGTGGGCAGTGCTGTGTTTTCGGGTCTGATCGCCGCTCAGTTGGTAGTTGTGCTTAATGATCAATCAGAGAGATTGATGAGGGTTTGAATATGAAGCACAGCGCCTATCGCGCTTTATACGCAAAATTGGTTGCCATCCGGGTATAGTGGCTGGTAGTTATGTCTGTGAATTCACAGTGTCGAAGTTGTATTGACCGGAACAGCTACAAGATAAAGTCTCGGTGCTCATATTTTCTGAATGAAGCGACTCCCATACGCTGTAGGAATACAGAATCTCAAGGTTATAGGCCTCCAACGATGCCCTGATACCTTTCGCACACAATGTATGGCAAAGTAGGCCTCACAGTTCATCTCTTTACCTATGATGATCATCAACCCCTAAACGTAAACCAACTCCGACATCAACATGGCGTTCACATACAGGATACCTAGCTCCAGCAATTTCACAATCACAGCCAATAACACGACCCATCCCGTCGACTTACAGAACTCTACATCCGTCTACCCCAGTCCTGCACACTCGCCAGACACTTCAAGCACCGAATACCGCATCTTCCTCGGTTTCTTAATTTTTGGCATCGTTGCCGCTGTCTTACTTCTTCTTTACATAATTCTCATTTTTGCCCTATCACCCACTGTTAGGTCTCGTCTGCCTGGTAAGCGGCGCCAGTCGAAAGATGAGCAGACAGGCTTGGAACTGAATGAAGAGGTGTTGCAAGAGAGCATTCGTAGACCGGAACGCGTCGTATTAGGGTAATTAGGATGATGATGGACAGACTAGAGAGGATGAAGAAGATTTAGGTCACGTGCCTATGTTATTGACTTCCCTCAGGTGAAGTGTTGAATGCAGTTTAGACGTAGACACTATTTGTTTGGTACAAGAGAATGCCATGAACAATGACCGTTTTCGGGATTAATGAGTAAGATAGGGTTGTGATCCTTGGTGAAAGTAAAGCGCGCCTAAGACGAGGTCTGTCGTCATCACATGTGACAAGGCAGTCAGTGCAAGACGTTCCGGTGCGCGCAGTGGTGTTGGCGTGAAGATCCAGTTGTGATGTAGCTTTACCCCCAGATGGTATTATGTTCTGATGTTAGCCGAGGGTGCATGAGAGGATGCAGGGAGAAAGGCGGGTGGGATGCTATGACGGAGGCGGAATGGACCGGTTTGGCGCACGAAGACATCCCGCGGCCGGTGGAGCTTTCTTTTTCTGTATCCGAGCTTTGCGCAACCCTCCCGCCGCCGACCACCCACCTTGACGACCTGCTACAACAAAAGTGTAGCTCCAATTGGGTTGTAGCAACACTTTCATTCCCCTCAACATGTTGGCTGCTCGCTCCTTCGCCGCCCCAGCGCGGCAATGCATGCGCCAGGCTAACCGCTCAAGATGGGCGCCCGCGCTATCCCAGGTGAGCTTCCAGCGGACAGGCTGTTGCTGCGCCTACTAGAGGATGAATTTATAGGGAAGAAAAAACAACAACTTGGAGTAGTACTAATATTCTATAGGTTTCCGCCCGAACATACGCTTCCGAGGTCGCCAAGTTCCACGGAAAGAAGGGCAGCGATGGCAAGTACTCTGTCACTCTCATCGAGGGTGATGGTATCGGTCCCGAGATTGCGCAGTCGGTCAAGGACATCTACTCGGCCGCCAATGTCCCAATCAAGTGGGAGTCGGTCGACGTGACCCCGCGCCTGAACGAGGAGGGCAAGACGGTCATCCCCGACGAGTCCATCGCCAGCGTCAAGAAGAACTTGGTCGCCCTCAAGGGCCCGCTTGCGACTCCCATCGGCAAGGGCCACGTCTCCCTCAACCTTACTCTCCGCCGTACCTTCAACCTCTTCGCCAACGTCCGACCCTGCAGATCCATCGCCGGCTACAAGACACCCTACGACGACGTCGACACGGTCCTGATCCGTGAGAACACCGAGGGAGAATACTCCGGTATTGAGCACATTGTGGTTGATGGCGTTGTACAAAGCATCAAGCTCATCACCCGCGAGGCTTCTGAGCGCGTTCTGCGATACGCTTTCCAGCACGCCCGCGATATTGGCAGGAAGAAGGTCCGCGCTGTGCACAAGGCCACTATCATGAAGATGTCCGACGGTCTCTTCCTCAGCACCGCCCGCGAGATTTCCAAGGAGTTCCCCGACATCGAATTCGACGCCGAGTTGCTGGACAACACCTGCTTGAAGATGGTCACCGACCCTGTCCCCTACAACGACAAGGTCCTCGTCATGCCCAACTTGTACGGAGACATTCTCTCCGACATGTGCGCTGGTCTCATCGGTGGTCTCGGTCTCACTCCTTCCGGAAACATTGGTGACAACTGCTCCATCTTCGAGGCTGTCCACGGTTCCGCACCCGACATTGCTGGCAAGCAGCTCGCCAATCCCACCGCGCTTCTTCTCAGCTCCATCATGATGCTGCGACACATGGGCCTCACCCAAGAGGCCAGCAACATTGAGCAGGCTATCTTCAAGGTCCTTGCAGAGGGCAAGGTAAGCAGCAGTCACTAGCTCTGAATGAGGAACTATGCTAATCATACTACAGACCATCACCGGTGACCTGGGCGGCAAGGCCAAGACCTTCGAGTACGCCGACGCCGTCATCAAGGCCCTGAAGTAGATTAGGTTATGGATTTGACGAGCATTGAAATGACCGAATGGTAGCGATTGCATATTGTGGATATGTACTAGTCCTTGTACCATAGCTGCCATCTAGCTAGATATACGCTGATACCTCTTGAACTTTGCACGTTATCACTAGCATATTCATGTATGCCAGCAATTGTATGAGGTGCTTCGAGACGATAATCTTGCTTTCTGCAATATCGTAGTCATTTGATCTTGTAAATAAACGCTCATATATATTCTTGCAGAACAATGACGGCACGTCGAGACCGTCAGCGTCCAACGGCGCAACGCGAGCAAGTATTGCCGAGCAACCTCGCGTTGCGCTGAACAAAACCCGTCACAACCCCAGTCTCTCTAATGCCACCTAAACCTCCCATCCGCCTCGCCGCGAATTCCTCTGCTGCGCCAAAATCGTTTGCAAAGCCCTCGCTTCCGAAAAGGGTCGCAAAACCTGCGCCCCCCGCTCCGCTACAATCGAAACCTACCCCAGTATCACCTTCGAGTACGAGCCCACGACCGCCACGATCACCTCGATGGCATGAAACCGAACGCGCCCGCAGTGGCGGACGCTACCTAAAATGGGGTACAAACGGCATCGTCACAATCTGCGCCATGCTCTTCATCCGCGACAACCTTCTTGAATTCCAGCACGTCCGCGGTTCCTCCATGGCACCGACACTCAGCCCCGATGCGCACGAGACAGGCCGAGAAGACTACGTCATCGTACGCCCGTATCGTGAATTCAACACTAGAGGAGGCAGTACACAAGCAGGAGAAGATACCTGGGGTGTGAAACGCGGCGACGTGGTGACGTTTTGGAAACCGCATAAACCGGGTGAAATGGGTATTAAACGCGTTGTCGCCATTGAGGGAGATACCGTATATCCTATGAGGGGGTATGCGCTTGATCCGGAGTCGTACAAAGGGAGATTAAAAGGGATGCCGGATGGATTGCTGGATCACGATGAGGATAGTGTTGCGGCTAGAGATGGTGGGGAGGTGGGCAAGGTTGTTGTGCCGTATGGACACGTGTGGATTGAAGGGGATAATTGGAGGAAGAGTCTGGATAGTAATGACTTTGGGCCGATTAGCAAGGGCTTGATTCAGGGAAAGGCAGTACGTGTTTGGAGGGATTGGTGGGGGCTGAGGGAGATGGGAGACGAGAGGAATAGGGCGGAGAGGGGGATGAGGAGTATATCAATTGATACCCTATTATACAAGAATGGGAAGACGTGGTATTTAATGAAGAGGGCAAATATACATGTATCTTGATCCCATCCGACTTTGTATTGGATCAACACCACTCAGTCTCTCTTGAAAAGCGTCTCAATCTCCGCACACACCGCGTCCGTTACCCCCTTGGTGTTCTCGCTCCCGCCAAGATCCTTCGTCTTAACGCCCCTTGCAGTCACATTCTCAATCGCCTTCATAAGCCCATCCGTTGCCTTTTCCTCACCAACCCACCGCACCATCTCAGCAGCACTCCAAAACGCCCCGACAGGGTTCGCAATACCCTTACCCGCGATATCCGGCGCAGAGCCATGGATAGGTTCGAACATACTCGGGTTCTTTCTTGTCGGATCGAGATTAGACGACGGCGCGATGCCAATCGATCCACTGAGCGCAGCTGCAAGATCAGACAGGATATCGGCGTGTAAGTTGGTCGCAACGATGGTGTCGAGTGTAGATGGATGCAGCGTCATGCGCACAGTCATGGCATCCACGAGCATCTTGTCTATCTCCACATCCTCGTACTCCTTTGCAACTTCGTAGAATACTTTGTCCCAGAGAACCATGCCGTGTCTTTGCGCATTGCTCTTGGTTACCATGGTCAACTTCTTGCGTGGTCGCGACCGCGCGGTTTCAAACGCATATCGCATTACCCGCTCGATGCCGACGCGCGTGAAGATGCTCACTTCAGTGGCAACGGTGTGCGGGCTGTCTTCGTGAGAAGTGCCGCCTTGGCCCGAATACTCGCCCTCGCTGTTCTCGCGGATGATCATCCAGTCAAGATCCTCAGGTTTGCAATTGGATAGAGGAGATGTGGTTCCAGGGAGGATGCGTGTAGGCCGTACATTGACATATTGGTTCAGCGATTTCCGAATCGGCAGGATAAGCGACCAGAGGGATATATGGTCGGGAACATTGGGCCAGCCAACTGCGCCGAAGTAGATTGCATCATAGGCCTTGAGTTGCTCTAGACCGTCGGGTGGCATGTACCATCCTCGCTCAAGGTAGTTTTTACTGCTCCAGTCAAAGGTCTTGAAGTCGAACTCGAAGCCGCCGATAGTTTTGGCGAGGACATTGAGGACCTGGATGGCGGCTTCTGTTATGTCAACGCCGATGCCGTCACCGGGTATGCAGGCTATGCGGTGTATGTTCGTTACTGAGTGGATATGTGATGGCATCTTAGTGGTCGTTGTCCGTAGGTTTGGAGATAAGTTAGGCTAAGGATCAGAAGGTCCGATTAACGGTTATCGTGACGACGATGTGTTACTGTGCAGGGTGTAGTGCAGGACATCGATGGTAGCAAGTTCAACGACCTCTTATACTACTATGAGCAGGCCATGACTACCGGACATTCTTTCTCCGCCCTAGGACAGAGTACACCCGGAAACTATCTTCCAGTCCGATGCCGCTCCTTACCACACATGCCAATGCCATGTGCATGACTT
>JAESFQ010000724.1_pt1 | contig 12107 bp, 11 predicted proteins | sample 9269431 | NCBI WGS metagenome assembly JAESFQ01 (sample SAMN14502588, study PRJNA617103) | algae metagenome | isolation source: Plectolyngbya sp. WJT66-NPBG17 and co-occurring heterotrophs from well... | place: USA: Mojave Desert, Joshua Tree National Park, California | collected 2006-08-06
GGCCTACTGAAACATGCCTCGTCATCGAACTGATCCTGATTCTTGAGCGTGACCCGGATAACTCCCTTGCTACCTGTACCATCTTTGGGTTCGGTAGACACGCTGTTTTCCCTTGTGTTCGACTGCTTGTAACCTCCATCATCTTCAATCCTCTCATAGTCGGAATCAGAATCGTCGATATAGTTGATGTTGACTTGTTCCGACTGTCCAAAGCTTGCTCGCTTTCCTTGTTTCGAGCGAGAGGCTGCCATGTTGCTTTGATCGGGAGGGTCGCTGCCATAGAACGTGGTTGTTCCCCAAGTGACACCACTGGTGGGTGTTGACGTTGAAAGGTCGTCTATGCGTGATCTCACCGGCGGTGAAGAAGAGATCGCATTTGCAAATGGACGTGACAGTGCGGCAACGGCGCTTGCAAAGTTTGCGGTAGAGCTCTTTTTGAGGGCTGTGTGACTTTGCTCCGGTGATGTTCCGTACGGCGTATGATTGGCCGTCTGTGCACTCCTCGCTGTAGACGCCCTGGACAAGGCAGGAGGCGTGTTTCCGGTGGAATACGGCGTGACGGGGTCGGAGTTGACGTTGTCGCTACTCCACGGTCCATTTGAGCTCCCCTGACTGCCGAATGTGTCGAAATTCTTGGCTAGCCCCTGCCACGCAAACTCGTTGGTCGGTGTCGCAAAGCGTGAGTGTGATGGTGTAGATGGGACAGATATTGTAGGCTTGAATAGACTCCACGCAACATCCACCGAAGAAAAGTAGTCTAAGGAAAAGGCGGGCGCTTCCATGGACATGGGAAGTTGAGATTGTCGCATCTTAGCCATGGCCGAGGTCACGCCTTCACGAGCAGCAGGTTCTGCAAAGATACATGACAGCATAGCAAGCATCTGGGTATCTGCTAGGCGTTCGAAGTGATCAAATAGTGATGGTATCAACCACGTGACAACGACGTGGTTGCCCCATTTCACACGGGCTTTTAGCTGAGGGTTGGCCACGGTATCTGCTTCGTCAAACTGAAGATCTAACCCACTGTCCTTGCGTTTGATTCTCACAAGAGCTCTTCGGGCGAGCACAAGTACTTGATCTCTCCGGTGTTTTTGAGGTAAGATCTCCAAGGGCACTTCGTTACTCAAGATTAGTTTGCAAAGGAGCCAGATATCCGCAAGATCGTCAAAGCCATGCTTCCGAGCTACTTCCGAGTTATGCTCGCAAATCAATGGTCCAGGTCCAAAGATTCGGTATTCCTCCGCGAGCTCACGCTTACTGGGAACCAAATGATCTATGGCTGAATATAGTATGGAGACTGTGGACCTGGTCTTGGCTGCCTGCTTTCCTACGCTAGTCGAAGAAGGTAATGAGTTTCGCGACTGAAAGCGAGATGCCGCTTTTTGCCACGCTAGCGGTGGCTGGAAGTTCCCTATGTGTGGATTTTCCGCATGATACGAGCTGGACGATGATGATGGGGAGGAAGATGTTTCCCATGAGCCAATGGAGGAGGTCGGGGATGACGCACCGTCAGAGGCCTCGGGACGACGAGAAGTAAAGCGGCCGAACGAGTCGAAGATATCATTCTTTAAGATACCCTGTCGAAGACTCTTGGTAATCTGGAATCTAAACGCTTCTGAGCCAGACGTCGGCTTTGTCGAGGGTATCCTTGCGACTACAAGGGATCCATCTACCGAAAATCGTGCAGTACACTGAATCGGCAATGGAATATTAGCATTAGTATAAGAGGACTGCATCACATCATCCGTGAACTCGCCCTCATGATCCTCATCCTCGCTAGAGCTCTCTGCAGGTAGTGGTCCAAGGTCTGCCAGCGGGTCGTCATCCTCGGCTAAGTCCAGGCTGTCATCCAACGCTCGTTCACCCAAAGCATATGAGAGGACTGCTTCCAGGGCTTCCCGCTGTTGGTCCGCGCAGGTTTCAGCAATGCGATGCATGTTGTTCGTTAATTCCTCCTGATCGTCTCTGCTGATTGCTGCGGTGGTTCTCTCGAACTCAATATCCAAAGGGGTCGGTGCCCTACCAATAAAGGAGCCTGATTCTTGCCTTTCGGTAACCTTTGGATACGAGGGTGGAAACCTGATGGTAAACCGGAGAAAAACAAGCTTCGGCTCATTTGTGGCTGCATCCCAGCCACCCCATGGACCGTTGAACGAGACCTTGATACGGCGGCCCGGAATGTCAATCTCTTCAAAGACAAGCTTCTTGTACTTGTTCCCAACATAAGAAATCTCGGCACCAAGATCATTTTGCTCTTGGAACGGCTGCTTCTCAGTGCGAGCGTAGTGGTTTGGCCGAACATGGAGGTCATTCACATTGCTATGGCGATCACCCCCAAATTTGACGCCGTTGATCCATTTCATGTGATTGACTACACGCGGGTCATTGCGCCGAATCGGTCGAGCAGTCATGGTTTCTCGCGGCATGGTCTCGGGGTGCATTCGAGGATGCGCTTGACCATGGTAGCGCGGGACATAAGTTTCTTCGTTTGATGAGTAGTTCTGGAGAAGAGTAGAGAGATTGCCTTTACGCTGAGTGCGAGGCGGGCCAAATTCGTCGTGCGTGGTTGCAGTAGTGGTAGGTATGGGCCCATTGCGATACGAAACATATGTGGCCCCCTTTCGAGTTGTGCTAGGCTTTTCCACGAGTGGCTCGCCTTTACGATGGCCGACCCATTCTTCCAGACACTCTGGAGGAAGATGATGAAGTACGAGACGCCTGTCGGTGCCCCAAGAAACCAACTGAAAGTCGCGATTGTCTAATCCGTCATCGGTAGAGCCGCGTGTGCGCCATAGAAACTCGCGGACTTGAGCATCAGGGTCGTGTTCATCAAAGGCTTTTGCGGGAGTATTGGTGAAGGTGGAAGGGTGGCTATCATTGACATGCTTGTACAGCCAGAGAGAGGAATTACCACGTTGCGGCATGGCGAGGATACCGTGTGGAAAAGGAGTGTGTCGCGCTCGCCAGACAGGGTAGTGAGTGCGGATGATGCGGCGAGGGGCTGTGATGTTGTCCTTCAGGCCTACGTTGTTCCAGAGTTTGATAGTCGCGTCAAGAGAACAGGTCATGATCTTGTTCGCGTCATTACGATTCCAGTCGATGCCGTAAATCTTGGTGGTGTGCGCAGTGATAGTAGAAAGAGGATTGGCCCCATGGCGAGTATCCCAGATGTGAAGGTACTTGTCGTGAGCACTTGCAATAATCTTGTCGTTCTGGCGGTTCCACTTGACTTGGGTTGCCCCTGCGGTGTAGTCGGCAAGCTTCAATGGCGCCTGGCTGCTGCGAAGATCATGGACGAAGACAAAGCTGTCAACGCCGCATGTGGCCAAAAGGTCTGGATGATGTGCGGAGAAGTTGATGTCTGTTATAGCTCTGTCATGTGCGCGCAAGGTGTATTCGATGGGCGCTTTGTTGCTGTTGTAAGGCATGGAGAGATTGTACACAAGCGCGAGGTGGTTTCGCGTCGACGCGATCCACTCGGCGCGTGCTGCAAAGGGGGACCACTGCACATCTGCGACATCCCATGAAGATTGATTTGGGATGAAGAGAGGCAGAGACCATAGGTTGTCCAGATCTAGAATGCGGAGGCCACTCTTGCTGGCAAGTACTACGTCGCGACCTGCTGGGCTTATGCTTGCAGCGCCAATGTCGTCGTCTACCATAATCTCGACATTGTCGTCAAATGTGGGAGACGTAAATGCCGACGATGGCCCGCCCGCTGTGGCCGCCATCTTGTCTTTGGCAAACTCGGCCGCGATAGATGAGGGTGGGAGAGTCGAGGTTGGTGATGGGCATGGCCCCTTGGCGCGCCTTCCCGCTGATGGACATGTGCGCCTATCCGACTAGGCCTTGTTGGGTAACATCGGTGCGATGCCCGACCGATTACGCAAGATCCAGTATGCAGGCTTAGCGTTGTGCCTCTTACTGAGAAGGTGCCGCCTCGTTTCCCTCTTACCCAAGAGAAAGCAAGAAACCCGCATCCTCCAGCTCGGCCTCGACGAATATTGCCGGTTCCTACACAGAAACGATATCCTCCGTGACCGACCCCTTCGCTACCACCGACGAGTCCTGCCCCGCTTGCAGTCATGGCGCTGCCCAAGCGAATCATCAAGGAAACCGAGCGCCTGGTCAACGAGCCGTGAGCATCTCTGCTATGCAAACATCTGTGGCTTTACTAAGACAGACGTCTGTATAGGGTGCAAGGCATCAGCGCGACACCCCACGATGACAACCTCCGGTACTTCGACGTCACCATCGACGGGCCCAGCCAATCTCCGTACGAGGGTATGTATGCACAAATGTCAACGTCGGAATCCTGGCTAACAAACCTCATAGGCGGCGTCTTCAAGCTCGAACTCTTCCTCCCAGATGACTACCCTATGACCCCGCCCAAGGTTCGCTTTCTCACCAAGATCTACCACCCAAATATCGACCGTCTAGGCCGCATCTGCCTCGACGTCCTAAAGAGTATGTCGATATCGTTCTTGCGTGTTGACAGATGGACTAACAGATTCAGGCAACTGGTCGCCCGCGCTCCAGATTCGTACTATCCTACTCTCCATTCAGGCCCTCTTGGGCGCTCCCAACCCAGACGATCCCCTCGCGAACGACGTTGCGCAGGCATGGAAGGAGAACCAGGCACAAGCTATCCAGACGGCCCAGGAATGGACCCAGCAGTACGCGAAGCCATGAGTATCAAGACAACCAAGATCACGTGTATGGAGACACTATGCGGGTAGCACAGGTAGCATCGTCGTGCTCCTTTCAGGACAAGGTACGGTTTGAGATAGTGGAGGAGCAATCTCCTTTGGCTATTCCATGGCGACTGGTGGCCGACTTGGCCGAATCTCTGTATGTGACGGATTGGTCTCTCTGATGTTGCCTATTCCTTTTGTACAATATTGGCCATTTATTGTCCTGTAAGCCTGGCGTTGGATGGACCATATGAGAGCATGGTAGCTATATATCCCACATTGGCAGGACAGAGGTTATGGTGGCTCTCTTTGCTGCATCCTGGCCAACACGAAGAACATGAACATGAATAATGACCTGATACTGCAAAGCTTCCTGCTTGAAATGTCGGCTGGGTGCGCATGATACTATTAGCTGCACGTCCATTTGGACGTGATCTGATGTAGCTTCCGTCTACTGCGGGGCAAGTAACAGCATGGCGCCGCCTATGTTGCTCGCTCATTTTCGTATGTGGCATCATACCAGATCCAGGTATGTACAAACTAAATCGCACGTGCTCGCATGTGTGCTTCTGCGTCTTTCGGGGTGATCGCAGACGCTTTCGATGAAAAGCTTCCAAGTTCTGGAAGTGGATGGCGGGGATGCTCGCCGACGCTATTCCACGCCCCAGCCCGTGGTGGCCGAACACTCTACCACCACACCCGCGAGCCAAGCTAATCATCTCTATTGTGCTGCTGTCCGCAACGCTGCTCAGGTAGCATCGCGATAGACACACGCTTGTTCTCGACCACTCGATTTGCGTCATGCTGTCGTAACCCCCTCTCAGGCCGGCCTTGCTGAACCGACCCACAGACTCGGCCTACGTTTTGGCTCCTTCTCATTACTCATACACCACGGAGAGTAGAACAAGACGGTAGGTGTCAGCGTTGCAGACGCGTTTGGGGCGTCTTGGAGGCCCTGAAGTCGGAGTTTGAGTCGCGGGAGACCGCACAAATTCATCCCCACACTACCTACCGCTACCACCCTCCCTCAACGAAACGTACAACGACCGCAATATCCGCAAGCCTCTCCGAAAGAGCAACACCACCCGCAATAGAGACGTTTTGATCGCACGGGATGCATCGTATACGGTAGCCACTGTCAGGAGCTCCGCGATGCTCTCCGAAGGCGTATGGAGGCGGCTCCGATGCACACCAGAGTAGACTGCGGACGATGCGATGAGCTTCACAAACACAAAGCCGACGAGCCCGATAGCTGCACGGGACTCATGACCGTGTCAAAGAAGCGGCAGCAATCTGTACGCCTTCGATGACTTCGAGAGTCAGCTTCCAGCATCAATAGCTTCGACGCAAATCCGCAACGGTCGACGACAGCTTCAGATCGAAACCGCTCCATACTCCCCTACTTCATCGACACTCATACGAATACCCGCTCATAGCTGAAAGTTGCTCAAGCTCTATGCGGCATTCTGTCACAGTTTGGTGGAGGCAGAGCTTGCACACCCATGCCGGGCACCCCCGAAGCCACGAAGACAACGAACATCGTCGCGGGTATAGCACCCAACGCCCAAGGAATCTCCAGTACGTTCGGAAGGCAGGATACTGCATTGCGACCGTCGACAACCCAATCGCCAGCAATATCACCACTGAGTTGCGGTGCCGAATGCCTCCCTTGCTTTGGTCTTTGTGGTGGAGCAGCACCTTTGTTTACACCGACGCTTGCGAAGATTTCCGACCGTACAAAACGATATCGACGTTTCGCCATCCGTCAGAGTCTCAATTCATGGGCGGCGTGCGCTCCTCGATCCTGCTGCAACACGATGCTCGAACACCATATCATACAGTTTGGACAAGGACGCACACCGGCGTTCTGCCTCTTTGGCAACCATGAATCTAATGTCGGTGAGTTTTACGCCGGAGGAAAGAAAGATATCAACAACGGCACCGCGCTTTACACCATCCGCCATGTGGGGACATGTCAGCAAGTCGCGAGGAGGAAGACACATTCTGGCCCATGAGCGGATGATAAACAGAATGCGCCCTCTTAGACTTGTAGTCCCGACTGGACGTCGCCGCATCGAAAATGCTCCTACACTTGCCGCCTTCTCTTCAAGCGCGACGAGGAGGATAACCAGAACCCCGTGTGTTGCCACGATGCGACTTAACGATGACACGGCGCTCGAACGAAGCTATCGCCAGCGATGGAAATATTGCATACGGCGGATGTCGATAACAGGCACAAAGGTTGACGAAGAATACGCATGCCACTTCCGGTATGCTGTGTGCCTGCCAAGGCATATGTCCGCAAATCAACATTATCCCCAGCCAGATGTGGATGAGGATACGAGATTGTTCCATGTTTCTGTAGACTTGTGTCTTTACTACATTTAGCCGAAGGGCACATCTTGGCCCCACACCTAAGACGTTCTTGCATCTCGACGGCGAAAAGGTCTCTAGCCGCTAGACACAACGTTGGCATGTACAAGGCGGACTTGTGGCCTCGCACTTGTGCACGTGCTTCCGTACATCAACATCAACGGTTGTGTTCGCCAGTTTGCTCCCATCCAATACTGATGGCAAGAATCTCGCGATGGTGAGACTACTGTTGGTGCTAATTGGGTGGCAAACATCGGCTACCCACTTACACCAATGTGTTTGTACATAATCTTCTGTCTAAGTTGCGAAGACTACACCAAGCTCGCTGTCGATATCGTTTGTTGTCGTCATCGAATCACCATCAACTGATAGATCATCTTCCAATATCTGTATATTTCGACGATACAGCTCCTCATCACCATTGGGAGAACAACTAGACTTCAAAGGCTCGAAATCCGGCTGGATGGGGTTGAGCATAAGACTGGATCCTTCGTTCGAAGCAAACGAGCCTCAGAAATGTTAACGGTACTTGACTAGTGGGACTGGTTCGAGTTGGACGCCAACCTGATCGTAGCGGCCCTTACAGATCCCGGCCTAAGTTGCGTTCAGTGTGGTCAAGGGAGTCAGCGATGTTGTGGTATGATTGCGATACGTCCCAACATCACAACACCAACATCCAGCTCTGATGTGATATGGAACGAAGGTATACTCATCACAAACTTCCCGGTAACATTTGGTGTTTGGGCCATTGGTCGTTGCCAGCCCCGATCTGGGCATCTTCATGCGCCAGCGAGTGTAGTTAAGAAACGAATAGCTCGAGTTTGCATCGTTTCTTACTCGAAGATCTCCTTTGGCAGTATTAGCGGGTTGTGAACCAGCTGTCATTGACGGCGACAGTTATCCGTGGAGTTCGTTCCGGGGCGTCACGATTGTGTTTTGTTTCGGAAACCGCCAGTGGTCCGGGAACACTAGTTCAGCCTCCTTGTTATGGTACCGCGTGTCTTTACGCCAGATGGCTTGATGAAGATGTCGACAATGACGGTTTGCAACCCACGTCTCGCGTCTTGCCATCGCAGGCCTCCTGCCCCGTCAAGAGCTTTCGCCCTGTTTGGATAGCAGAATATCTACCTAGGAATAGTATCGTCTGCCATTGTAGGTGTGCAGTGCGCTACGGGCTGACTCCTGTACCACGAGTGAGACTGGCTTGAGAAGCTGTCATGCTCGATGAGAGGCAGTATCCGTTCGTTGGTACGACGCATCTGGCGTAATGTCAGACAACGCAAATGACTCGAGACCAAATGTCGAGTTAATGCATTCCATACTCGAGCCAGCTGAGACGCTATATTCCTGTGCGTTCGACAGCAATAGTAAAGCTTCAGTAGCTTGGGCTTCTTTGCAATCCTCCTGCCTTTGTGCCAGAGCAGTTTGCGCTCTTTGTCGGATAAGTATGACCGGCTTGTGTTTGCATCGAGGGCCTATGTTTTGGGTAAGAGAAGGACGCTACGTGAAGCGGGTAAGAGACGCAGCGAAAGGTTACCGATCGATGATAAGCGGTCAGGGGTCAACAACCCTGCTTCTACCTTTCTTCTTCTCTTTCGTATCATTGCCCTTGTGAATGTCAAGACTTTCGATCTTGGCGCCTGGGTATGTCCCTCGGTTCTCTCTCTTTGGCGTAGGGGTATCGGTAGCATACCAGCCTTCCGTGTGCGGTATTCGAATCGCCTTTTATCCTTCCAGCCATATGGGATGCTCTCTTGATGGCGGTCGGTACCCTCGGTCTTTGGCCTCTCGCCTCTGCCCTCCTTTGGTGTCTAGGCAATGCGGACACCTACTGTAGTGTTGCGAGAGCCCAGTACTCATCCGCTACGACAGCGGTTTGCGCACCGCCTCCGATACCTCGAGACAAGCTATTCAAGATCGCTCGCACGTTGTATCGCCTCGTGGCTTCTCGATTCGTACGGGTTGTGTAAGGGCATAACTGAGGCGCGCATTGGGCGGAAGGAGCGCCTGACTATCGTCAAGTCATCGAGGAAGGGGCAGGAGCCAAGCCGTGCATGTCGAGTATCTTCTCTCATAGCACTTTCGGTCTTTGCAAGTCTGCATATTCGTCAGAGTCGCTTACCCTGGAGCCCAAGGGTTGAGGGTAAGCCATTGCGAAGGCGCACTGCGGTCAAGAGGTCAAGGGGCAACAGTTTCTCCTGCCTTACCTCGGGTGGGTGTGAACGCCTTTTGTTTCTTTGAGTCCGTGTGCTTGTCTATCCCAAATCACTGCGAGAAGGGTGCTTTTGTATGCCCCTTGGCCAACTTGGAAACCCCCGCGGAGTCTGTTGTGGCAAATGCGACCTTTGTGCAGCCCCAAGACAATGGCTCTTCGCATGGAGGGCAATGTACACTCGCTGTTTCCGTTAGCAATAGTGCTCTGGGCCTTGTAATTGACGCTGGCCTATTGCTATCGTTGTGTTCGAAAAGCGCGAGGGAGGCTGCCGAGGGCGAGGACAGAGGCTTATGGTCGCGAGGATCTCGTTCGAGGAGGTGCCGCCGCAGACTGGGGGCTTGAGCAGATAGCGCCGGAGATTCTCCAAGCACTGCAGGAGTCAGCGAAGTCTTGTGAGATGGGTGTTGGCTCCATGAATGTCTTACCGGATGGTGCTGAAAGCTTGCTGTCGTGCCGAATGTCCACACGACGTACAGGCTGGATGGTCGATACCTCAGCCGCATAGACAACGCTAGAGATTAATCTCCTTTCCCCTTTCAGAGTCAGGCAGGCCGCTCAGGGTGGTTGCCGGCTTCATGGGTGTCTTGGTGGCTGCTGTCCAGAGCTGCCGCCGCCCCGGAGGTCGGCAATGAAGCCATGTTGACCATATGCGATGCTTCTTCTGCTTGCAGGAGCTGGATGCTGAAGCGATCCCGAGCATTAGTACGCTGTTCGACTGCGCAGTGTTGGTGTCGTGGTGGTGTTGCTGCCGTCGAGGGAGGGCAATATCAAGTCAAACTTGCGCCAAGGCTCACCACCGAGCCAGATGAGATGCAACACCACAATAAGCTGCACTGAGGGCGATTGGGATGCGGCCTTCATGAATTTGAGGTCCGATTCAAGCCAGCGTTGGTGCATGGTGATCTAGTAAAGGAGAAGGGAGAGGGTCAAGCGTGCGGCCGTTGAGGAGGACTTGTTTGGCAGAGCAACCACCCCAACAAAATCGAGCATCAGATGAAGCTTTGCAATATACATCTGATGCTCCTCGCCGCCTAGACCCCATGCAACCCTGCCGTCACCCGGCCTTAGCGAATCGCCCACGTCGCCGCCCCTCGGTCCACAAAGTCAAAATGCCATTGGACCCACCCAACCTCACGTCCCTTGGGTATATATTGTAAGTAATTAGACTCCCTTTCATCAAAATAGAGCGGGCCACCATTCTCGCTATATAAAACGAATCGGCCTAGTGGTACGGATACGGCCTCCAGGTAAGTCCTTGTGTTTCCTATTATGCAATCGACAAAGAGGTTCCGGCGACGGCGTGAGGTGTGTTCGATTCCCATTGGGATCGTTCGGGTATCTCGAGTTGTAGGGCCCCCAGGTAAGTTCATGTTCATTTCTTTTTGCTAATTTCATCGATTCCTCGAAGCCTATTTTTTTGCTGATCACCTGACCCAGGAATGCATAACAGGCCGAGTCTTTACGCTCTAGTGGATGGAACTAATGGCCTCGACATAACTGCTGCTGATGGTTTGTTTCTTTTTTTTCTTTTGCTTTTCTATGAGGCTCTGCTACCACGCCCTCGCTGTGGCACGCCGCTACTCCACACGCCGATCTCCAGCAGCTGCACAGACTTTCCAGGTCCTTAGGCACGTCTCATCCTCCACATACTCTACCTTCAAGCATAGCGAGCTTCCTAGTCCCTTGCGGAAGAATCTACGACGTTGTGGCGAGCTTTGCAGCTCAGCTCACGGCACCACACACGCCTAGTAATGCGTCTGCTACCCTATTTGTCATGCAGTAAGCTTACATAGCTGCTGTGGAGCTTCGAGAGGCAAATAAGTTCATTCGACGCATTTGCACGTAAGAAACTGACAGCACACTGCGACGACGGCAGATCGTGCTCATAGCGTTCACGGTACACTCCCGCGGGATGCAAGAGAGGGTCTCCTCGACCGCCACTATTGTGCGTATTACAAAGCTTCTACCACCGAGTGTAGAAGAGTGACATAGTATTCACGATGGTTGAAACAATAGGCAGGCATAGTATGCATCACACCAGCCTTCGCTCTGGCTCTTAGATGGTGTCCTGTACCTTAAGACATGGTCTGGAAATCGGGTAAGGCCAATTGTATCTTATTGGACGCGAGCAGTATGATGCATGTACATTTCTCCAAGAGAAGGTCTTGGTCGTTAGACAATTATTTAACTCAAGATCTGAGCAACATTCTCTAAAGCAGTGCACGAGAATCTCTTGTAGAAGTAATGAAGCGAAGCAACGGATTTGATAGTGTGCGGTTGCAAACGATAGCTGCGCGCAACATCACCCAGTCGTAAATCATCGAATATCTACCATGTAGTACCAGAGCAGAAACAAGGGGTATATTGCATGGCGAAAACCTCCACATGACGTATTATATATAATGTAACCCAAACCCGAGACCGAGACCTAGACCTCTTTGCTCCATCCCGTGACATTGCACGACTCCAGCGCTTGGAGCGCATGTACAAAAACACTCCCTACCTAACCTCTCGTTCCCCACGCGACGTCAGCTTCTCTCCCTAGCAACCAATGATCGCCCCCCTCAGTCGGTCCGATTCATCCACCCGCCCACCCACCCACCATACAAGCCCTCCATGCGCCAGACGCGCAAACAACCCAAATCATTGCAAATAGCCCCAAGACGACAAGGCAGGTGATGCGCTCGCCATGGTAGTCGAATAAGTAATCAGACTCGCAAGTAAGTAAGTAAGTAAAGAAGTAGCCCCCGGGAAAGCGTTTTCCCGCAATCCAATAAACTAGCGTACGTAGGGTGGGTGGCCGTCGTCTCATGTGATCAGAGTGG
>JAESFQ010000725.1_pt1 | contig 12091 bp, 12 predicted proteins | sample 9269431 | NCBI WGS metagenome assembly JAESFQ01 (sample SAMN14502588, study PRJNA617103) | algae metagenome | isolation source: Plectolyngbya sp. WJT66-NPBG17 and co-occurring heterotrophs from well... | place: USA: Mojave Desert, Joshua Tree National Park, California | collected 2006-08-06
AGACCTAGCTCGCATTGGAGATTTTGTTGTTACTTTACGACGCACTCGACGGTAGTGGTTCAATCGTCACAAAAAGATTTCGGGCACAAAAGCTGCGGAATACGGCCCTACTAATCCAGTCACATTTCCAAACGATTTACATTGATATGACAAACACTTGTAGAGATGCGCCGGAACAACCAGCATCACCTTGTACATATCTCAAAATTTCAGAATCGATAACCATGGCTCTAATGTCGACTGTACGCGACTAGAAATCACTAGTGGCCATATATCGCCCTTTCTCATCCCGCGCTCAACGTCATCATTCGTGTGTAACAATTACCGGGTTTTGTACATGTTTCGAAATCTAGCATGCCATACTTGACTTTTGTTTTCGCGTTCTGACTGGCTACACACGGTAAGACAAGGTGTGGCTGAACTCTACCATCTCTCTGGTCTCCACTGTTGATGCCATGGTTTGCCTATAACAATCAGTAGATTACGATAGGCTTTTCCAAGCTACGTCCCATGGACTACGATTACAGCGCACCTAATGCGCCTATCCACAGCAGTCTAATGGGCGTCCGCACCATGTGTATTGGAACGTTTGAGGACTGAACCAAGGACACACATTTGCGACGATTTTAGAAAACTTCTGCTCGAGTATAAAATTAGATGACATCTTGCAGTACTCCAACGTCTTGTGCAAACCTTTATAAGATATTGAATGCTCAGGACGAACACACTACTGCAAACGCCTGCGACATACACGCCAACTACGTTTTATACTTCTATTACACGACTACACTATTCTCCATGTCTTCCACCGCAACGCCACTCCCTGTGGAGTATCTCACTGCGGTCGCAACAGTTCTTCTTGGTGCCCTTGCCGCCATCGTCTACTACGAACACAAGTCTAGCATCGCACTCTGTCAGAACAAAAGCCTCCGAGAAGATCTTGCAGGTGCACAAGTCGAACTGTCTCTAACCAAAGAAGACCTCTGCGCCACCCAAACCAAGCTCACCAATACTGAACTCTGCCTCGCCGACACCGAGTCTGTTCTTGCCACTACTCAATCCATCCTCACCGGCGCCGAAACTGCACTTGATGAAAGCCAAAGGAGAGCCTCCGCCCACTCCGAGTTTCGTGATGCACTCTGTGAGGAGCTATCCAGTACGCGCACCCAACGCGACCGTGCGGAAGGCGGGCTGAGGTGCTACAAGCACTCGCTAGAAGAGACGAAACGCAAGAACCACTCCAAGGAAGACGAGAGCTGGGACCTGCAGAACCAGATTCAGTTCAAGGCTAAAGAGCTCCAAGGCATGACACGCTGTCTCATGAACACCACGAAGGAGCTGGAGCGTGCCATCGATTTTAGCCAGGAGGCGCAAAACGAGATTGACCAACAACACGCGCAAATCGTGGCAGACGCAATAGTAATTGAGAGAAAAGAACAGAGGCTCCAAGACCTATTGGAACAAGTGGGTTTTGCGTGGTTCGCGTGTGATCGTAGGCGTTCGACCATTATGCGCGCCAGAGTGAATTCCAAAGACGCCATTGGGAAACTCGAATTGGAGAATGAGGCCCTCCACCGAGATTCAGAATACTGGCGCGGTATGAACGAATCTTGGAAAAAGAATAACGCCGGTACGATTCATGCCATGCAATCCCGCATCAACGAACTGGAAGGCGAGCTCGCAGAGTCCAAGGAGGATAACGAAAGCCTTGCCAGACATCTCAGGTCAATGGTTGAGCGCTTTGAAAGCTACATTGAGGAACTGGAGGCTCTGGACCTGAAGGCTGAGCAGCGAGAATGGGATGTCGTTACCACTGACGCAGCTGAGAAAGTTTTGGCAGAGAGTAACACCGTTGCAAAAGAAGAAGACGAGGAGGACGAGGAGGAGGAAGAGGAGGAGGAGGAGGATGATGATGATGACTGTTGGGCTCTCGATGGAGACAGTGACGACGACGCCACGGTATACGAGCTTGATGAAGACAGCGAGGAAGAGGAGCCAGAGTGGTTCACTCACGCACCAAAGGATACAAAGGGCTTGCCTTGCCAGCAAATGAGGGAAGATGCTCTCAGGATGAGGGTCATGCTGAAGGCTGAGGCCGAGGAACTGAAAGAGTGGAACACGGACGACGTTACTCTGGGGGAGAGGGAAAACGAAACTGAGGATCTGGAGTATGACACCGCATCTCAGGACGAAAATGAGGACCTCAAGGAATGGAGCGCGGTGGACGAAAATGAGGAGTTTACGGAGTTTGACACGGAGGATTATGTTGTACTCTGGAGCGATAACGAGGATTTGGAAGAGTGGGGTGCGGAAGACGATACTTTGGTCTGGAGCGAGACCGAGGCAGAGAGCGAGAACGAGACCGAGCAGAAGACCGAGGAGAATGAGGATCTAAACGGTTCATGCATGGAAAACGAAAAGGTAGCCAATAGGTGGAGCGACGACGAGGATGAGGATGAGGATGAGGATCTACTCATTGTAGATGATTGTAAGGCGGACTCTGAAGCGGTCAAATGTGTTTGGTGATTATCTCCCAGCTCTCCAGCACGTCGCAAGGCTGTACGTGATTTCTCGACCCTGGGTTGAAATTTTGTTATTTCAGTTCCTGTAAAAGAAACGGGTGCTTTATATGGGTTACAATCATCGAGTCTATTCGGATACAAGCCTTTAAATATATCCATCTGCCCCGCCTCGTGTCTCTACGTGTCTTTACGCAAATTGCCAGATTACACGTCGCCTTTATTCCAGGTATCGTGCAAACACTCTATATAACGCCACACTCACGTCTCTAGAAAGCTAGCAACTACTACTACACTCAGTTGACATTGCCACAACAGCCTTGAAGTACACACGTCATGTTCACACTCTTTACGGTATCCCTTGCGCTGAGCACACGTTCAGAACCTATGATCATGAGCGGGAGTCTACCTTCCGAATCTGCATGGATGACGATTCTGCTACCTCAAACTTCTCCTACATCAGGCAAGTTGTCAGGGACGGCTTCGTCGATTCTAGTGGGCCAGCCGCCTGATACACTACCGGATAGAAATGACATTTCACCTCCTGCGCCAACAACGTTTACAAGTCTGGCTTTGCCGACAAGTTTCATACCTTTTTCTATCTAGTTACCGGGAGATACCACCGCATCAGCGACTTCGAGTAACATCGCTGCTCCGAAAGTTCCCATGACTACCATGCTTTCTGCCTCGACAGTGCGTTTCAGCCCAGCGATCCCCGCTGTATTCACACTTTCCTCCTTATCATTTCTTCCACCCTCGAGCGCTACGCCTTCATATGTAGATACGTTCAACTCTGACAAGTACGAAGATGTTACAGTGTTTCCTCATGAGTGTCGGCTACGTACTACTACATCTCTGTAAGCCAGAGGGACTGAGAAGTGCGCTGAACTGACTCTAATATATACAGCGGTCCTACAATAAGGAAAGTAATTGTCTGGCATCCGGCGTTATGCGGCTTTGCAATGTAAGTACTGTCTGGGCGTGCGGTAGGCAAGAATTATATCAACAGGTCTAGGATGTCGAACTGTACAGTATTTAAAGATTCGGTAGAGTATGAAGCTATTAGTTTCAGGGAAGTGTTGTGCGGAAGTGTTGTAGATGCCGATCCTCAGAAGAGTCTCATGGGGAAGGTACCGAGTATGGTCTGTCTCGCAGAGTGAGCAGTTTAGGTTCAAGGGCGATCTGGTCGTATTTGCCTAACACTGGCCTTCTTTGCGCACGTCTTTCAGATAAAGTCACCATTTATCCGTCCCAATTAGTAAAGCACACGTTTGCTTATTTGTGCGCTGTCATCTTCACTTCGACAAAAGCGTGCTAGCGCTCTTTCTCCTTGTGGAAGTCGCAACTTCCACACTGTTTTCTCCATAGCTCCCTCCCAAACACGAATCATGACAACAAGCACAGTGTTGCTGGCACTCGGAAGCATGGCGTCCTCAGGGATCTTGCCAGTCGCTAGTCCTGTCGAACGCAAGGTGCAGCCGTTGATTGGGTAAGTTTTACCACGAATGTACTTTGCGCATAAACTAGTCTAACACGATACTAGAACTGTCGCAAAAAGTGGCATCGTCATTGTTGAGATCGGTCCGGAGCGCCAGCAATATCACATACATGAGTCGTTACTCACGCACTATTCCGAGTACTTCCGCAAAGCTTTCAACGGTTCTTGGAAGGAGTCGGACGACAAGCGCGTATCTCTGAATGACATTGAACTAATCGCTTTCGAAATCTTTGTCCAGTGGCTGTACACTCAGAAACTTCCGACGTACTTCGAATTTCGCAAGATGGCAAGAAGCGTAGCGTCTGCTGTTTTGGACGACTATGAATGGATCACGGCTTTGACAAAGTCACTCGTTTTCGGTGATAGGTTCTTGGTTCCAGTGTTTTGCCGAGCTGTGAACAACTTCATTATTGATCAAATACTCAGTAACGACGTTTATTTTGAGATACCGCCTCCCTTCTTCACGGCTGCCAAGTACGCTTTCGAAAACTTACCCGAAGACCATGTCATACTTCAGTTCTTCGTCAAGGTTCACTGTCGCTTCTGGGTGGTTCAGACGGATGGAGAGGCGCGTACGGTTTCGAAGATACTTCTACAGCTATTACCACCTGCGCTACTCGTCAAGATCATGGTGCGGTACGCTTGTAAGGCTGCAGGAGGAGAAAAATGGCGGATTGTGTCTATCACATGCACGTTAATGACGAAGACCGGGAGCAGTGCGGAATCGACTAGCATTAGAAGAAGTCGATTTAGAAGAGCACGCAGAGCAGACAGACTCAGAGTGGCTATGAAGACAACAAATCGTCTGAGCCTGTGTCGACAGCAAAAGGCTTTTCAACCTTGAGAAGGTATTAATCGACGGCTTCGTCGGGCGTCTGATCGATGATGATGAGGTCATGGTCTTGCTCGATGCATAGTGAAGAATCGTGGTCCAATACCCAGCTTGGCTACTCCAATGGAGCAAATCTCTTTGCACAACGCGGTCGTCGTCAACGCCGTTACAGGCTGTTTCGGCGGTCGATAGCCATCTTAAATAGTTGGAATGATTACTGTTATGCTTATCGTCGTTGATTTGCTGCAGAGAACAGAGGGCGTACTGAGCAGCTTCCAGTCCTCTTATATCTGCGGTTCGCCGTCCATCCTTTCCTCGAGGTCTTGTCGGTGATCATATCCAGGGTCCTATTGGTAAATATCTCTTTTGATTCCGAGTCCAGAGGTCAGCGCAGTAATACCCTTCGATAATAGTCAATACTCCATGAGCCCACGGTGTGACAACTTGGCTATGAGATATTATTTTATGAACTAGGCTTTATATAATAGTTGGATAATTGACCCTTTGTAATCTAGTGCTATAGCACTCTGTATCTAGGTATTATTACCCACCATCTTGTGAATTTTAATATAGGTTGAAGACATAAAAGAGCAGAAAATTACGACACACAATCTGCAAGTTCTTGCTGCGTGAGAGCTCGAACAGTTCAAGCCATCGGAATCTTGCGCTCGACAGGCGGATGTTTGTGTCTGGAAATCTGCCGGTGAGACAATTCAATAGAAACGCATCCTTGTCGAGGATTGCCGACGGACCCGCCGATGCATAAAGCATGACATATGAATTGCGATAACACCGGTAATATGTTTGTCTGGCTGCCTCCCTCGGTTACGGCTTATGTGGTTGTTGCGATGATTCTGCTTTTTGTAGAGCTTGCAAGGCCGAGGCAACGAAGCCGATTTCTGTGAAACCTTGGCGACTCTATCACATACATGTTAGTGGCCCGTGAAATACCGGATCCCGTGAAATTTGGGGGCATCTGTCAGAGTATTTGAAGTACAGGCCGGTAAGTTCCATCTGGTGGTAACGAAAATGACTGGTGTGGTGCGGTACGGGAACGCGGGCGCGATGTTGAACGTCTGGGGGATCTGCGACGGGACGATTTCTCATGACACATCAAGGACTATAGGAGCCGCAATGCGTAGCGAGATTAAGATGAAACGAGCGTGTGATGCACGCGACAGGCGCTTCACCGATGCTCCCCTGTCCATTCTAGCAGTAGTTTCATCCGGGATATGCTTACGATAGATGCCTGATCCAAAGAGGAAGGCGAAATTGACGGATGCAAGTGTCCGGATAAGCTCCTGGTGGAGCAAGCAATTTGAATGTTGGCAAAAGCTCACAAAGCGATCACTAATGGATTAGTTATCGGGGAAGAGGTTCGGGAGTCGAATGCCGTGGGAGATGGGATTGATGGAGTGTAGTACGCGGCTAATGATGGACCCGCCAACTTCTCATGAACGGTCTCGCCTGCTGCAAGGCATGGAGCTTGTGGTAGGCTTATGATGAACGCGTGGAGGAAGTCATGCACGTCAGCGTAAGATGTAACCTAATTAGATTAATTGCGATGAGCAATCGAAACTGATACGCTGCGAAATAGGGCTGGCAGATAGGTAGCCGAGCTGCATAAGTACAGTTCTGGTACTTGGGTTCACATTTGGCGCAAATGCGACGGCAGGAAGTGAGGCTTTGGATTAACTGCCGTGGAACGCGTGCAGGTGGAGGAGGTGTTGGGTCGGGCATGGTTCGAGATGATGATCGAGGGTGCAGAGGCAGCACGAAGCAAGGTTCTAGACAAGGAGATGTTGCCCCTTACGTTCTATGTGGTGGTTGCCTCGAGATGACAGCCGTCTTCAGCCGCGGACGGAGGCACATGTTAGAGTGAATGGGCCGAAGTATCAACAAAGTGGTGTGACTTGGCGGAGCGGCCGAGCCGTTGTCGCGGGCCCGAGACGTGGAGTTTAGGATGACGCAGCGACGTGCGGCACGGGAAATATCGGTGGCTGGTCTCTAGGCCTACCGATGTTGAGACAAGGGACGGTATGCGTCTCGGCTCGCAGAGTCCAGGTTCACAGTCGACGCTGAGGTTTCTTTTGTTTTGTGCGGCATGAACACGTTGGTCCTCCGTGTGCAAAGCAGGGTGGCAGGGTCAGCATGACGAGGGCAAGCTTGGACGCTACAGCGGGCTGGGTCTAAGTTTGGCCCACCTGCACTTGCGTCCTGTTGTGCTTACATGACAGCTGATGTGACGGCGGTGCACACATGTAGATTCTGGATGTGCAAGGAGGCGGTGAAATAATACAGTCCACTATGAGGCTTGCCCACGTGGTGCTACAGAGCATCAAGCTATCCAAATCTTGTTGGATGGTTTCTTGAGACGCGGGCGAGACGGACGCTGGGCCAATAGCCGTCAGAGACAGCGGTGGCGGCTTTTAGTCGAGCGCGAAGCAGCGCGTTGAGAGCCTGAGCAAAGCATGGCGGAAGGGCTACGCTTGGGCTCCTCGCACGCAGAAGGGTGCCACGGTGGCTGGCAGCAAACCGAGTGTCGCTGTGACGGCGAGTTGTAGAAGCTGGTGTTTCTCATCTCGTGGAAGCTGATGAGCTTTGTCTCCCTGGCAAAGTTTGGCGCCCACTGCACCCGACGGATCAGCCGTCTGGGGAGGGGAGGGGGGGGCGGCTGCACCTGGGGGTAATTTCCAGACACGCGCCAATCGAAGGCATGTGCCAGCACAAGGGACGCTCAACGCCTTGCCTTTTGGACCTTGCGTGAACTGTGATTTGCCTGGAGCTGAAAATACAATTCCGCAGCGGCGAGGCAATTCAGAGATGTGAGCCGATCCCCGGGGAAGCTGCAGAGGTTGCAAGGCACGTGCCCGCTCCACGAACGTCACTGCCCGGCTTAGCCTCGGGCTCTTGCATCTCAGCCCCGCCCGAATGGCTACCAGTAGGAGCCATCTTTCAGCAGCATACTACACACGCAGGAAGGAAGGCGGATAGAGACACCTCGATAGCTGTGCGCGTCCCTTCCGTCTTGTTGCGCCTGGCGAGCGGCTCGCTGTCTCGCTGGGTGACGTAGAAAAGGCAGCGTGTGTGGCTGTCCTATCCTTGTGCCGCTAGTCCCAATCTCGCCTAGCGCGCTGGACGAATACGCGAATAACATCCGCCGTGGTCCTCCTCGCCCCAATCACAATTCCTTCTACCTCATTTAGTTCACCATCTTCAGATCACCAGTGTCTGCGCGACACTTGACGCGCCTGCAAGCCTAGTCCATCCAGCAACACCTCAGGAGAATATCCTGAGCCGCCCAGTAGTCGGCCTTGCCCTCAAAAAGGTACCTCCTGCTCTCGGCTCGACCATTTCGTGAGACAAGAGTTAAGACCGGTCCGCAGCCTCCAACAAATCATCGGCCGCTCGCGAAACTCCCCAACCACAGACGCCGGCACATCACGGGACAATTCTTCCTCCAAGAGCAAAGCACCCTCTAGTAAGTCAACTCCCTCGCGCCCTGCTATACTCGTTCATCACCATGCCCGACAGCGCAAATCGTCGAGGGGAAGGCGCATCTATTCACGCGTCAACGTCGTCGTCGTCGTCGTCGTTGTCGCAAGACTGCATTACCTCCCCTCAACATGTCGCGCTGTTACGTCTTTAGTTCCTTTTTTGGCCTACAGGCATGCCGCATGCTCTGGTGCTACACATTGTCGCGCCTTGCCCTCCACTTCACATGCTAGAGGCTGACATTGCATTCAAGGCAACACACGCAGCCCACCAAGTCTTTTGTATCGCTGCCTTCCGCCAGCTACTTGGACCGCGCTGCTGCCAAAACGGTCACCTGCGCAACGACAGTATACTTTTGTCCGCTCGCTGCTTGCCCCAGGTATCAAAGCCGAAAGCGATCCAACCCGACGTTGACGCCCTGCTACTGACCAAACAAGGCAAGTGCATTAGCTCACTGCGCATGCATATGCCAGCGCATCTCTCCCAATCGCCCACCCCGCCAGCACATGGCCACCTCGACACTGTCCAATTGCCCTAGCTGACGTTTGCTCCTTACAGTTGTGGACTTCTCATCTTCATTCCTAACTGGTGAATACCTGCAACGGCTCCTCTCCACTACGGCGCGGCCCTTTAGGTGCAGCTTCAACCTCGACAAAACGCTTTACCCTTTGTAAACGCGCACTGCCCCTCGACGCCAATCACCACTGCTGCGCCTCGAATCTCGAGGCTAACCACCGTGCGCTCTAGCGAAGTCACTTCAGCTAAGCGTGGCCACTGACAGCACATCAAGTATCGGCCCTGCCGCGCCTACACGACGCGCCTCTCACTGTCCTGTTTCCACCAGCAAACAATCCAACGTTCGAAGCAGCCCGTAGACAGCCATGACCGACTACGCCCAGTTCCAGCAATCGCACCACGGCCCCGCGCCCACTGCTCAGCAAATGCAACAATATGGAAACCAGTCGAGCCCCATTCTCCCGTCGCAAGGAGGTTTCGCTCACAACGTCACGCACAACGGCGGCCCACACCCCCAGCATCACCCCCAGATGAACTTCCCCCAGCACCAGGCCTACATGGCTGGTATGCAAAACCCCTACATGCCGTCTCAACAGCAACAACACCAACAGGCTGCTGCATTAGCCACGGCTGCTGCTGCAGGTCCAGCTGGATACTACGATCAGTCCACCATTCCAGGTCAACTAGCACAAGACCCGCGCGCATCTCCACGCATGTCCGTGTCCCAGATGAAGGGCGATGGACGCGTCGCTCCACGGTCTCCGACAAACGTTTCCAACGCGATGAACAACGCGCTCCCGTCTCAAGTCCAGATGACGCCCACTCAGATGCAACAAAGGCGAATGAGCACCCAGATCAGCAGCCCTGCCATGCAGCAGCCCCAGCCTGTCATGAATCATGGCGGTCCTAGGCCCTCAGTCCCTCCCATGACCCAGCAACCGCAGCACCAACAATCACCTGAGCTTGTTGCTGGAGGAGCGCAACCCGAAGAGGCGCCGCTTTACGTCAACGCTAAGCAATTCCATCGCATCTTGAAAAGGCGTCTTGCTCGGCAAAAGCTCGAGGACGCCCTAAGGTTGACATCTAAGGGACGGAAGCCATACCTACACGAGTCCAGGCATAATCACGCCATGCGCCGTCCCCGTGGCCCTGGCGGTCGCTTCTTGACCGCAGAGGAGGTGGCTGCCATGGACAATGCGGCGGGAAAAGGCGAGGGTGAAGATGGCAACAAGGAGAACGCATCCATGCCTACCAAGCCTGCCAGCTCTGGCCCCAAGCGCAAGGCATCCTCCACGCAGCTCAAGGGAACGCCGACCATCAAGAAGAACAAGGCAGGTGCCGTGCAGCGCCACAGCACAAGCGAAGAGGACGAGGACGATGACGATGACGACGCTGAAGATGAGGGCTAGGCTGCCGTCACATCTGCGAAGTCATCTTCTTCCAACCATTCGACTCCTACACCTTTTTAATTTCGACACCTGATCTTCTTGACAGTTCCTTTTGGGAGCTTCCCTTCAATTCACGACTTACGAAGCGAGTGCTTTTGGGACACCCGGTTGGTTCATGCATTTTACCCCTGTTGTCAAATTATTGATGCCTTCACACACACAAATTGTCTTAGCAACGGACTGGGTGGAATTTGGTTCACACACACACACACACATGGCGGGGCAGTTGGGGCATATGGCTCACTCGGACGTTGGGAGTTATGTGATTGCTTTCCATCTTTGTCTACAGATCCGTGGACTATTTTCTGTACTTCTTTTTATCTTCTTGTCTGTTACGATCAAATACCCACACTCGCTACCTAGCTTGGCGAAATACCCATACCGCTGGTCAGGAGAGCCAGTGGCTACACTAGAAAGGGTCTTCCTTCATCGGACGAAAATCAATACCATCCCACTTGCTCGAATTGGCCTTGTGCAATTAGATTGTCGCATTCTTACGCTTGAAGTTGTATGTGACCGAAGTCGCTCTCGACCTTAGGGAGATGAGTAACACCATCCCATAAGTTCATGTTATATCTTGCACAGTATGTCACATCGTGCGTGAAACCGAGCTGTCAAAATCGAGTTGCACGCATTTTTGAGGGCTGTGATCTGTACTACCGTTGCATGTCGATTGGCTTGTCCAAGTCTGATATTTTGGCAGAGATGACGGGCATGTCCGCACTCCAGCAAATGGAGGGCGTATGGTAGTGTACCTTGGGTTGAGGCTGGATAGTCGCGCTCATCGGAGCAGCTGCGGTTCTGTACAACGAGTCCACTCTCCAAGCCATCTGCTTTGCGCCGGACTCCGATGAGGCTTGTGACATGCCTGACGACACGTGCGACCAGCGTTCCCATGCTTTGCCGTGTGCAGATCTCCACAGTAGCGGATTTACCATGGCTACGTAACTCGCTGCGGAATTGGTGTGCGGAACCGCGCCTCGGTAATCAACGGAGATCTGCACCTGACAAATGCGGAGCTTCTGCATGTCGGATATGTACACCAATTTCGAGTGTGCAACGATAAGCACTCGTCTGGCTACTTCCATGGACGACCTGCATGATGCCTTCTTCATCGTACAACTCTGCTACCTCTCATCTATCACAATTGCGAGGAGATGACGAAGAGCGCAGCCAGCCAACAGTCAGCGGACGGGTTGACCAGAGAATTACACCAAGATGAATACGATGAGGTCGACGACGAGGTTAACGCCGAGGAAAGAGATGGGATTGAAGAAGAATGGCACAACAGCATCCGCATAAAAGTCGACCTTCGGCTTTGCAGCATTGCGGGTATCTTGTGTTCGCTCAACTTACTCGACAGCGGCGTCATCTCTAGCGCATCTGTCACCTCGATGCTCAGCGATCTGGAGTTGGACGTCGGCAACAGATACTCTGTTTCCATCTTCATCTTCACAATCGCGAGCATTGCCTTTCAGTTACCATCAACCATTGCTGTGCGCACCTTTGGACCGCGCATCTGGTTCGCATTCATCACCTTCTGCTTCGGCATCATCACATTGTGCACGGCTTTTGTGCAGACATGGCGGCAAATGATTGCGCTTCGCATCCTGCTTGGAATTGCCATGTCGGGCATCTATCCAGGCTTGACCTATCTCATCTCAACTTGGTACACACGGAAAGAGCAACAGCTTCGCTTTGCCTTGATGCAGAGTGGAGAGGTCATCGTCCTGGCAACGGGCGGCATTGTCAACTTTGGACTCAACCAGCTCGATGGCAAATT
>JAESFQ010000726.1_pt1 | contig 12088 bp, 15 predicted proteins | sample 9269431 | NCBI WGS metagenome assembly JAESFQ01 (sample SAMN14502588, study PRJNA617103) | algae metagenome | isolation source: Plectolyngbya sp. WJT66-NPBG17 and co-occurring heterotrophs from well... | place: USA: Mojave Desert, Joshua Tree National Park, California | collected 2006-08-06
TACTCATGGTAACGATTCCTTTCTTTAGTTTTGTGGTGGTGAGGTAGAAGACACTTTGGACATCATCATCAACTCCTAAGTTCTCTTTGTCTTAGTTCACTTGAGTGTAGTCAGTTCCAACACTCAACTTCTTGCAGATTCCTATGGAGTTAGCGAACCGATTTCAGTGTTGCTTTAGTGAGTCGCTTGAAGTGCTGTGTCAAACATTTCGTACTGCCGATCGACTATTGCGCTACATACCCACCATCTACCATCAATGTTGTACCTGTTGTGAACGATGCCAGGTCAGAAGACAAAAACAGGACTGCATTTGCAACTTCAAGCGGTGTTCCAATCCGTCCGATCGGGTGAAGTCCTGCCATGTAAGCTTTGACTTCATCCTGCCCACCTGCCGCTGCTTCAAACATATCTGTTTCGATTACCGCTGGTGCAACGACATTGATGCGAATACCCGCTTTGGTATATTGGAGCGCAGCAGCTTTTGTTAAGCCTATTACTGCACTTTTACTCGCGGTGTAGAGGGGGAAGGTAGGAAATGCAACGACTCCATTCGCAGATGCCATATTGACGATCGCACCACTTCCCTGTTTCAACATCTGAGTAATTTCATGTTTCATCGACAACCAAACGCCTTTGACATTGACGTTCATAGTGCGCTCGTATTCCGCTTCTGTTTGCTCAATCAATGAGGGGTTTTCGCCGATCGTTCCTGCATTATTAAAGGCAATATCTAACCGACCAAAAACACTCACCGCTTTATCAACCATTGCTTCAACATCGGCTTCTTTTGTGACATCTGCTTGCACAAAAATCGCCTCTCCGCCAGCTTCCTTAATCAATCGAACCGTTTCTTCACCTTCGTCAATTCGACGACCCACCACCACCACCTTTGCTTGTTGTTGGGCATAAGCAATCGCGGTTGCACGACCAATTCCCGATGTGCCACCAGTGACTAACGCCACTTTATCTTGAAGTATCATTGTGCTTCTCCTAGCATTAATTTCGTTGCATTGATCTGAAGCGTACCAAGTTCCAATGCTTGATTTCTTCCAGATTCTTATGGTGAAGAGCAAATTCGTTTAAGTATCATCCGATTGAACTATAAATGTTTAGAATTTACTTGCTATGTAATGAAAACAACACTCAGGACAATTCTGACAGAAAGGTTTTCCGTCAAAAATTGTCCGAACTATTGTTTTATACAACCCCTAACAATTTCATCCGCCATTGATTGCACCCAAAGTGGTTGCTTGAATGGTTAAAATTGCCTTTGAAACTGCTTGACCGACCAGCTCCTCTCTTGCGATCGCCTTAATTCGCGATCGCGCTTCAGGACGTTCTTCAGGTCTAAACACCGCATCGGTCAGGTGAGAGGCTTGCATCAAACTAATCAATGCTGCCATCCGAGAATCCAGTCCAATGCCTTCTAACACGGCGGCGCGAACTTGCTGGACAATCTCGCGTTGAATCGATTCATCGGTTAGAAAATATCGCTGCGTTGGGAACAGTCCAAGAATGCGTTGCTCTTGTCGTTCTAAAACACTTAAATCAACCAAGTTCTGAAACACAATCGTTTGAATTCCTTGGTATCTTCGTCTCCAATGAGTCACCCAGAACCTTGCAGTTCGAGGACGAGACGATGCTAGAACCTCACTGAGGCGTTGATCTAAGAATTCATTGCCTGTGTTGCCTGCGATCGCACCGATCACACGATTGTCGTTATCGATCTCAAGTTTGCCTTGCAGTACTAAGTCTAGTAACAAAGAACCGACCAAGCCATAGTCGAGTGCAGAGTACCAAGAGAAGCGAGTTTTCCCAGTTTGGCGATTGAGTGCAAGAAGGATTAAGTCCTGTGAAAGATATTGCATGATGAATTCCTTATTGAGGTATGCTGCGGTTCCTTCGGAGTTGCGCCTCGGCGCTAATCGCAAGTTTGATGCCGAAAGGTAAGGATCTTAAGCGGCTTCTGTCCGTGTGCCTGTGCGATCGCCGCATTTGCCTCTTCTAAGACGGTAAAGACGATAAGACCAACAATGCCTTCGGGCAAGCTCGGACGCAGAACTTTAGTTGAGTCAAGATGAAGACGTGGCGGTGTTTCCTGAGTCCTTTGGGTGGTTAGAAGAAACTTTATACACGATGATCACCTTCTTGGGTCATTTGCTGATAGGTTTGCGAACTGACGAGATCACCCACGATCTTGCCGTGGCTCTGGAAAACGGGTTGGGGTCTTACGCTTGAACACCCCGTAGGCGATCGCCAGAAACACGGGTACTACAACCAGCATCGATAGCGCCGTGTAGGTCACGTGGAACTTGCTGACTGTGAACAGAACCGGGGCGGTCACGGCGCTTCCGGCTACGCCCACCAAGAGATTGCCGCCAATGTTGTTCGCAAAGTGTGCGCCGATGGCGAGTTCGGTGGTTCCGTCAATCAACGAAACCACAGTCCACACCAGCCCCGGAACGAGGAAGTAGTTGAAGAAGACCGTGAGCCAGCCACCCGCGATCGCCTCCGGGTTTAAGAGGTGCGGCAGGGTAAAGATCACGGCTGGCACGAGTGCCAGAAAGACGCGGTTCGTCCAAACAATGCTCACGCCCTGCACGATGTATCCGCGAAAGAAAAGCTCCTCTGTGGTGGTCTGGATCGCAGTGAAAATCAGCGCCAGCGGGACAAAGAGCGCAAACGTTGTGAGGTCGAAGCTAAAGGAAAAGGTGTCGGGATAGAAGAAGTACTGTCCCAGTCCAGCGATCAGCCAGAATGGCACGAACCAAGCCACAAACCCATGACCGACACGCCGCCAGCTAATCTTTTCCCGCGCTGTGACCAGCGTCCGGGGATGACGCTGGTGAATGAGGGTGACGGCGATCAGGATTCCCGCGAGGAAGAACGAAAAACTCGCCATGACCGCAACGAAGCCCCCCAAGGGACCGAGCGCGGCGTAATCCAGCCGCTTGAACGCCGCAAGCCCCTCCTGACCACTGAGCAAGAACGCGATACGCGGGGCGGCGATGCCGCTGACCACCAGCCCCGCAAAGAGGATGACTACTAATCCCAGAACATACCGCCACCCCCGATGCTTACCCCACCGGGCGGCCTCCACGTAAGTCACATCTTTCACTTCCATTCCGATTCCCTGATGTCCTTTAATTGCTTTAAACTTCATCTTTGTCTCCTTGACTCGTGTGTATGTAGTGCTTGGACGCTAGCGAATCTGTTTTGGGGTCATTCCCGTAATGCGCTTGAATTGTTGTGTCAGATGGCTTTGGCTGGAGAAGCCGACTTGTAAAGCGATGTCTGCGATCGCAAAATCCGTCTTCTTCAACATTACTTTTGCTCGTTCCACGCGCTGTTTAATCACGTACTGATGGGGCGAAATCCCCGTTGCTTGCTTAAACAAACTCGCAAAATAAGTCGAACTAACGTTGATCACTTCTGCAAGTTCAGCCAGTGATAATTCTCGATCGAGGTGAGTCTGAATATAGTCAAGTACTTGCTGCAATCGGGTGTGCGTTAAGCCTTTATAATTGGCTTCAATGGTTGGCGTTGTAGTTATTAGCATGGTTCAAAACTTGGCGAGTTTTTCAACAAATCAGGCAAAAACTAGCGATCGCGCATTCGATCGCTGACTAGTACTAACCAACAAGTCAGATATAAATTGAGAGCAAAGATCGGAGAACTTAATGACTTGCAGCAATCATGGCTGCCATCAACTCCGTCGTGTTCCAGTGCCCGGTATACCGATTTCCATTGATAAACAAAGCTGGGGCAGTCGTTACTCCGCTCTGTATTCCGCCTTCAATATCTTCATTGATGTGATCGACATGCACTTGTTTAGACAACTCTTTGAGAAATTGAGGAATGTCAAGCCCTAAATCATTGGCGTACTCGACAAGATAACCGTCCTCCAACCTTTGTTGATGGTCAAACAAAGTATCGCTCATTAACCAAAACTGTCCTTGGGCGGCGGCAGCAACGGCTACTTGGGCTGCCCGTTGAGCATGGGGATGAATCTGTGTTTGTGGAAAATGACGGAAGATGAAGCATAAATAATCTTCTCCAAAAGCAGCACTAAGCTCTCGTTTGATCGCTTTAATCAGCTTGTAAACGTCCGCACTTCTAGGGCATTGATAGTCTCCATACATCACCAGCACTACCTTGGCACTCAGAATACCTTGAATCCAATCTTGAGTTGAAGGTGGTACAAGTAAAGAACTGTGGCTACGATCGTCGCTCATTTTTTACATTTGTATCAAGCATGGAACCGTGCAATTTACTTGCTCGATCACTTGACTGCATCTCTATTTTCATAAGTTAAATATAGGAGATTATCTTGAAGCCGTCGCCTATAGCAAGTTGAAATTTTTACAGTACAAATTGATGGAGTAAGCATTCCATCGCGCAGTAGAAGGCTGGTTATAACTTAAGTTAGAATCGGGTGCACTGATTTGTTTGAGAGTATACTTGAACATGTCGCGAATGCACCCGATTCGGTAAATACAATGCATAAAAACAGTTCGTCCAGATTAAAATTAACCTGGACGAACTGCTCAATTTATAGTTGAACTTTAGTCGCTAGCAGTGTGACCACATCAGCATGCGCTAACACCACATCAGGGTTACGCTGAAGCAGCATATCATACTTCACAGCAAAGTCATTTCCAACTTCATCAGGTGTGAGTAGAATCTGAACATCAGCAATGAGAGCAGCGATCGCCTCGGAGGTGACCGGCTCATCAGAGTGGATTAACTCATCAATTTGCACAATCAATTCTGAGAGACGATGTAACCAGGCAAACTGATCGTGATTGATCACCAGTTGCAGCAATTCACCTTTAGAGACCCGTCCGCGCACCTGTTCGTAACGAATACGCTCTGTACCCAACAACAGTTTATGCAAATGTAATAACTTGATGCGTATATCGGTCAGCAGTTGATCTTGGGTAATGTGGTTTTGAAGCGTGTTAAGCATGAATATGTCCCATCCTTCCATTTCAGTAATCGTTGATCGCTTGCAGGATTTCGGCTTCAGTGTTCATCACAAAGGGACCATGGCGCACCACAGGTTCATTCAGCGGCACTCCAGCAATCAGCAGTAGATCAAGGGGTTGGGCGGCATCTGCAGGATTGGCGATCGCCACTTCCTCACCATCCGGTGCAAAAATCACCATTTGCCCATCCTCACCCCGTTCCTGCTCAGTGCCAAACAAACCAGACCCATCAAGGACATAGGTAAAGGCGTTGTACTCTTTCGGTACCGGCTGAACAATGCTTGCTCCCGGTTGTAGTGTGAAATGCAGGTAGATAATCGGGGTGCGGGTTTCAATCACCGCTTTCGCCCCCAACGCTTCTCCCGCAATCACGCGCACCGTCACAGACCCATCTTTGGTCTGAGCCACCGGAATCTGCGCTGATGGAATTTCCTGATAGCGAGGAGCAATCATCTTGTCTCGCTGCGGCAAGTTGACCCATAGTTGGATGCCGTGCAGCCGCCCACCTGTGCGGGTAAACTCAGCTTCTGGCATTTCGGAATGCACTACGCCTGCCCCAGCGGTCATCCACTGCACATCACCGGGATTGAGCAGTCCGGCATGACCGACCGAGTCCTTGTATTCCAGCCGTCCATCCAGGACGTAGCTGACGGTTTCAAAGCCACGATGAGGATGATCCGGTGCGCCCTTTGCTTGACCGGGCTTCTGATTCACGGGACCCAATTCATCGAGGAGGAGAAAGGGGTCAAACTCGGAAAAGCTACTCTTGGGAAAAGGACGACGCACCAGGAAGCCTGCTCCTTCAAACGTTTCTACACTATTAATGATTCCAGCAACGGTTCGGAGTGTTTGAGTTTGAGTTGTCATACAGTTGCCTCCAGGCAGACAGTTTATAAGACTTGTCCTACATGTGATTAATCATATATTAACATAGAAAGATATAAATTCTATGGGTAGGGCTTGTCCTCCCTGTTCGTTCGGTAAACCGCCTATGTCTCTTGCCCATGTGATTCTGGGTCTGCTCCAACAACAGGAGCGAACCGGCTACGACCTCAAAACCGAGTGCTTTGACGATTGCATTTCCCATCTGTGGCCAGCAGATCAGGCACAGATTTATCGGACTTTAGACAAACTGGAGTCACAGGCATGGATTACCTGTACCGTTGAGATTCAGCACGATCGCCCCAATCGCAAGGTTTACCGAATTACCAAAGCAGGTGAAACAGAGTTAACCCAATGGCTTCAAATGCATCATCCGTTGCCCGTGTTGCGAGAGCCGTTGCTGGTGCAACTCTATTTGGCGGCTCAGTTGCCTAACGAGGCTATCGTGGATTTGCTAAAGCAGGAACTGGAAGCACGGCAAGAAAAGCTAGCCCAGTGTGAGGCGATCGAGGCTCTATCTTTGAGTAATCCGACTGCATCGCGTGAACAAAAACTGCATCAACTGGTTTTGGACTTAGTGAAGCAACGGGAACAGACTTATTTAGATTGGTTGGAAAAGGCGATACGTGCTGTGCACACGCTGCGCGATCGCAACAATCCGTAGCCAATCACCGTAAATTCCTTTGAATATATTGCGATGGAAAGTCAACAGAAATTCAAGCATTGGCTACGACGGCATTATCAACTTAACGGAGTACAGTCAAAATTAGGCATGGTAATTCCTAAGCAGTCTTGATCACTCTGATTACGCAGCAGACTTTAGCCCAGCAACTTCTCGCCAATCTTCAAATCGTTGGCGTAGCTGTTCTCGGTATCGTTTTGCAGTTAGTTCATGTTGCTTCGGGTGAAAGTGTCCTCGAATCGGCTCAAAGGCTGAGAGAAATCGTTGCGCTTGTCCCGCAGATTTGAAGCGTCGCATTCGCCTTTCTCTGACTCGTGTGGGTTGATGCGAATTCTCTGATCGATTGTTCAATCCCTTATACTGTCGATGCTCCACGCTCGGCAGCACTCGTTTCTTTCGTAACTCTTCAATTTGTCGGTGACAATCACTCGTGGCACGAACCCTTGTTTCTTCAACAGCTTACGAAAAAAGCGCTTCGCTGCATTCGTATCCCGATGTCGTTGTAGCAACACCTCTAGAACGTTCCCAGTTGAATCCACCGCTCGCCACAGATAGTGTTGCTGCCCTTTGATTGTGACAACCACTTCGTCGAGATGCCATTTGTCTGTCATGTAAGGGCGTTTGCGCCGAAGCTGATTCGCGTACTGCTGTCCAAATTTCTGGCACCATTCTCGAATCGATTCGTATGTCACTTCGATCCCTCGGTACAACATCATCTTCTCGATGTCTCGGTAGCTGAGGGGGAATGTGTAATACAACCATACACAGTAACTGATGATTTCGCCGGGAAAACGATGACGGGAGTACATGAGAAGAGGTGATCCGAGTTAAACCAGTCCGATTATTCTACGTTCCGGTTAACCTGACAATGCCTCCGCTTGAGAACTGGCAAACCCAACTTTGTAAACACCAACGTTGACGCGATCAGACACAAAGGCATTGATGTGATCAATCTCCGCTCCAAGTTCTTGAGGATAGAGATCAACACTCGCATCGCCAAAGGCATTAAATTCAGTCAGCAACATTCGCAGAATATTGGCAGACTCATTGTTGACGATCGTTCCAGTTTTCTTATCCCACAAAACCGGAACCGTGACTCTGCCCGTAAAGTCTGGCTTTGCCTGAGTGTACACCTGATGCAGATAATCAAATTGATTGATCGTATCCGGCGTTGTATCTTTCCAATTTCCAAACACCCATCCGTTAGAGTCGCCCCAATCTGGACTGAGCACCGACATGGAAATCACGTTCTCCAGTCCCTTGAGTTTGCGAGCTAGAATCGTGCGATGGGCAAACGGACAGGCGTAGGACACATACAGGTGATAGCGATCTGCTTCAGCTTCAAAGCCAGAAGATCCATCAGCAGTAATGAACTTTCGAAAAGAACCTGATTGAATTCGTTCTCCTTCCAGCGGCTGAAAACTGGAATGCCAGACACCGTCTACTAATAGCTTCATAGAAATCTCCAGTAATGGATGAGAAATCGTTTACCAATTGATCGCCAATTGACGGAGTGTCTCTTGAGCTTCTGCTAGTGATTGCTCGCGTAGTCCTGTGTTCAATCCATTTGCATTGACAAATTGGTTTGACAGCATTCGAGAGAGCGATCGCTCAATGCCCGGACTGGAGTCGATGTGTAGGATATAGGACATGATCATCCTCCGTGTTTGTTGGTTAGCGAATAGGTAATTGAGTTCGTTTTAGGTGAAAGCGATGCCTAGCTGAAGAAAATCTTTTACGCATTCTCTATGATTAGCTTCCGAGTCAAACCAGGCTTTTCATGCAGTCTGTGTGCTTCTGCCGTTTGAGCTAATGAGAATGTCTGCTCAATTCGAGGAGATAAAACACCAAGATTCAACCATTCAACTAGCTTAGATAAGTCAGCTTGATTGGGTTTATTTTCTACCACGATTGGTTTGATGGCTCGATCTTCAGTGTAAGGACCTCCTGGCTTCCACCATTCTGGAAGTACGGTTGTATAAGCTCCACCATTCTTCACGGCACTGAAAGTCTGATGGGCAATGTCTGCTCCAACCAGATCGATCGCCCCATCAACGCCTTCAGGTACTACTTCACGAACAGCATTGTTCAAGCTTTGGTCAACTGGAACCGCCCATTCAACCCCTTGGGTACGTGCTTCTTCTGCTAAGTGAGGTGATATAGGGGAAATCACTTTTAGCCCTAGCTGCCGTGCTATCTGACTAGCAAAGCCGCCCACTGCACCCAGTGGATTATTAATCAGAATCAGTTGTCCAGGTGATAGCGAGAGGGCTTTAACGGCTTGAAGAGCTGTAATACCGGCTAGAGGAATGGCAGCGGCAGTTACAAAGTTGATGGTTTCAGGCAGTTTTACAATCTGTGTTGACGGAACCGCAACGAGTTCTGCATGAGTACCTCTGCCGCTGGAAGGCTGCTTTGAAATCAGTACGACGCGATCGCCTCCAACAAAATCAGTCACACCATCTCCTACATCTTCAACAATTCCTGCGGCATCCCACCCCAAAATCATGGGAAAACGATGTGGTTCACTTGATAAAACACGCCCTTGTCGAACGCCAATATCAATAGGGTTCACGCTGGATGCATAGACTCGTACCAATACTTCGTTAGTACCAGGTACTGGATCAGGCATTTCAGTCAGATATAGAACATCAGGTGTTCCATAATGGTCAAGAACAATAGCTTTCATTGCTTTTTTAGGAATGAGGTGAACGAAGCTTGAGGTAGATAAATACTGACCGTTGAGAGTTGCTTGTTTGTGATGCAGAGTTTATCTGCGGTGGATGATAGACAATGCTATTGGGGAGAAAGGGTTTTAGCAACTCGCCAAGGTCACCAGAACTTTGCGCCGCTCATGGCTGCCATGAACACCATCGGGTCCCAGTACTCGCGGTAATTGACGATCAACCCATTCTTGACAGTCACAAACGTGGCGTAGCTCATTTCATAGGGATTGCCGTTGCTGATCACCCGGCCTGAGACACTCCACTCGGCAATAGCCATGTTGGGGTCATCGGTAGAGTTGATCTTCAGCGTGGGAGTCCGCTGCACGTCAATGACGCTGGGATAGTTCTTCAAATACTCGTAGATAGCTGCTCGGCCCACCAGCTTTCTGGTCGCTACGTCGGGCGCGAAGGGGAATTCGACGACGACGTTTTCGTCGCAGAGTTCAGCCCAGCCCTTAATATCTTTGGCTAGGAAAGTGTCCAGACTGCGCTTCAGCAATTGCGCTGCGGTCAGACCTTTGCCAGCCTCTTGCGTGTGTGCGGGTGCGGCGGTGGCGAGCGTGACGTCGCTTGTGAGATGATCTTGTTTCATGTGATTGTGTCCAAGTTGGGGTTGATGATGTTGACTTGCCCCTGCGGCAAATCTCAGAGCTATCGCTCTTTCGGGCGGGGTTGCTTTCACTGATTGCGTACTTCTCTTAGGCCATCCGGGCAGCGATGCTTTCGGCCAGCATCATGGTCGGGAAAGCCGTTGCGACGGAGGGCACGTCAGGCCAGATCGAGGCATCGACGACTCGCAGGCTCTTGACGCCACGAACGTGCCCGTCAATATCCACCACGGCTCCGGCATCGCGCGGTCCGCCCATGGGTACAGTGGAGGTCGGATGCTGATAGCTCTGCACAGAGGTCGCGAGCGCGGCGTTGATCGAAGCGCGGTCGCTCTTTGCCGCGCCCGGCGCCAGTTCTGCACCCACCATATCGGCAAAAGGCTGCTGACGCGCAATGTTCCGGATGACTTCGACACCATCGACCAATCGCTCGCGGTCACCGCTGTCCGTCAGGAAGCCGAGATCGATGATGGGCGCAGCATAGGGATCGCGGCTGGCGATGGTGAGGGAACCCACGGAACGCGGTCTCACGAGCGCAGCGAACAGCAGGAACATCGCGCCGTCGGAAGTCTGCCCACCGTCGGGCAGGGTCGCGGTGCTGATGTTCAGATCTGCCTCGCCGTTCGTCGCGTGGTTGGATGCCGTCCACAGCATTGCGCCGATGGGTGGATACGGAAGGCCTACTGCTTCCTTGCGAATCGACCAGACAGTCGGGACCATCGGGTGATCCTGTAGACGGCGACCGACCGGCAGCTCGGACACGACCGGGATGTCAAGGCCTCGCAGCACCTCAGAGGGGCCAATGCCGGAACGCATCAGGATCGCTGGGCTGACATAGGTGCCCGCTGAAAGGATGATTTCACCGGCTAGGATGATCGCCCCGCCCGCCAGTCGAATGCCTTGGGCCTGGCCATGCTCCACTAACACGGCATCGACCAGCGTCTCGTCGCGGATGGTCAGATTAGGTCGGGCGCGCACCGCCTCGTCCAACAAGGTCATTCCTGTGTTAAGCCTCACACCCATGCGGGTATTCATCACATAGGGACCAACGCCCAGCGGCTGCCCCGTCGTAAAACCCGATGTGCGCTGGTAGCCCGCAGCCAGTGCCGACGCGATGAAGTCGCGATGCTGGTCAGACACTTCTTCATCGCCGAGCTGGTGGATGGGGACGCAGCCGTCGCGGCCGTCGCCGCCAGTGCCGGAGGTACGCTCCAGCGAACGATAGAAGGCCTGCGAGCTTTGCCAGTTCAAGGCGTCGAGGTCATGCGCCTTGGCCCAGCGATCGTGGTCGTATTTCGGCACCCGCATCGCCACTGCACCGTTGATGGCAGACGAGCCACCCAGCACCTTGCCGCGGTTGAGCTGAAGCCTTCTGCCCAGCACGCCAGGCTCGCTGTAAAAGCCCCAGTCGTGCTGCGGATCGCCACCCACTAGGTCCTGGCGGCGGACTGGGTCGGGATAGGCGTTTGAGGGATAGGCCTTGCCCGCTTCGATCAGCAAGACACGGCGAGATGGATCAGCACTCAGGCGATTGGCCAGCACTGCGCCGGCGCATCCGCCACCGACGATGATGACGTCAAACTCTGCTCGGCCAGCGCGCCCAGCAAAGTCTCGGCGGCTCTGTTCTGTTGCGTTGATTGTTTGATTGCCTTTCATTTCATTACTCCTGTAAGGTCTTCTCCGCACGGCACATGCCGCGCATTGGGGTGGCATTGGAGCAGAGGACTGGGAGTTCAATGTCACGCACAAGTTGGAAGAGTTCGCTTTGATGATCAATCAGCAGCAGCACGCTGTCATTGGGATCGATCATTGTGTCGATGGTGTTGCTCATGGGTTTGTCTCCTTTTTGATTCAAATTCAATCTAGTAGGGGTAGATTCCCCGCCGCTCTGCGGCGAAGAGGACAAATTGCCATCCGAAGCTTTAGGTTCGGCAGCAGATCCTGTTCCATACCCCGTCTGCTTGCAGCGGGGTTCGTTGATTCAATGTCGTTTTTTCCTAGCTATCTAGGGCGTGTCCAGTTCTAGTACTCAGCTTCTTTCGGAATAAGTTCAATATAGGTGGTCGCCTTCAAGCTGTCGCCTATAGCGAGTTAACTCTTTTACAGTACAAATTGATAGATTAACCGTGCCATCGCAAAGTAGAAGACCGGCTCTAACTTAAGTTAGACTCTCAACTCGACCGAAAGTACACCCTACAAACT